>Ga0209098_1000817_pt1 | contig 32511 bp, 25 predicted proteins | sample AD_JPNHW1_MetaG_FD_184429 | JGI IMG/M metagenome (GOLD analysis project Ga0209098, IMG submission 184429) | Active sludge microbial communities of municipal wastewater-treating anaerobic digesters from Japan - AD_JPNHW1_MetaG (SPAdes) (version 2) | ecosystem: Engineered > Bioreactor > Anaerobic...
GCCGAGGCCCGTCTTCAGGTAGTGGAACTTGTCCATCACGCCGGCGAGGGCGAAGTAGAGGGAGCGCAGGCCGAGGATGGCGAAGACGTTGGAGGTGTAGACGATGAACGAGTCGGTGGTGACGGCGAAGATCGCAGGGATGGAGTCGACGGCGAAGATGACGTCGGTGAACTCGACCATGAGCAGCACGACGAAGAGCGGCGTGGCCATGAGCACGCCGTTCTCCCGGATGAAGAAGCGGTCGCCGCGGAAGTCGGGCGCGACGGGGAAGAAGCGTTTGAAGAGGCGCACGAGCGGGTTGCGCTCGGGGTGGATCTCCTCGTCGGATTTGAGCAGCATCTTGATACCGGTGACGACGAGGAAGGCTCCGAACACGTAGATGATCCAGGCGAACTTCGCGATGAGCGCGGCGCCGAGCAGGATCATGCCCAGCCGCATGACCAGCGCGCCGAGGATGCCCCAGAACAGGACCTTGTGTTGGTAGTGCGCCGGGACGGCGAAGTAGGAGAAGAGCAGGGCGAAGACGAAGACGTTGTCTGCACTCAGCGAGTACTCGATGACGTAGCCGGTGAAGAACTCGAGGGCCTTGGCGCCGCCGGCGAAGTGCCAGACGCCGAGGTTGAACGAGAGGGCGAGCGCGATCCAGGCGGCGGTCCAGCCGACCGCCTCCTTGAAGCCCACGGTGTGGGACTTGCGGTGGAAGATGCCCAAGTCGAGGGCGAGCATCGCCAGGACGAAGAGATTGAAACCGATCCAGAGCCAGGTGGTTGTTGTCATGGAAGCGAAGCGGGGTCAGCGGCGGCGCGCGGCGGACGAGCGCCGCGGGACGGAGCGGTTGGGCGAGGGGAGGATGCGCTCGCCGAAGGCGCGGCGGAGTCGGTGCGCGGCGCGCTCGAGGACGCGGGTGCGCAGCGAGGCGAGGAGCTTGGCGCAGGCGGCGGAAGGGGTGTGGTCGATGGCTGCGGCGCGGAGGTCGGGCCCCGGGACGACGAGGACGGCGCTGGCGCGGTAGGCGGGGCTGGCCTCGGGCAGGTACTCGAGGCGGATGCGGGCCTCCTCGATGCGGGCGAAGGGAAGCAGGGCGGCGAGGGTGGACTCGAGGAGGCGGCGGAGGCCATCGGCCGGCCGGAGGTTGGCGTGATGGAGGACGAGTTTCATGGCGTCGCGGATTCGAGGATGTTGTTGGATGCGGGCGGAGGATAGCCCGGGAGCGAAGTTTCGACTAATACGCATTTTGACAGTAACGCTTAGGGAATCCCTAACAGAGGCCGGACATGGAATGGCTCAACTACCACCATCTGCGGTATTTCTGGACCGTCGCGAAGGAGGGCGGCCTGCAGAAGGCCGCGGAGAAGCTGCATGTGTCGCCTCCGTCGATCTCGGCCCAGATCCGGGAGCTGGAGGTGGCGCTGGACGCGAAGCTGTTCCGGCGCAGCGGGCGTCGCAACGTGCTGACCGATGCCGGGCAGATCGTGCTGCGCTACGCCGACGAGATCTTCACCCTCGGCGGCGATCTGCTGAGCTCGCTCAAGCAGCGGCCGACGGTGCGCGCGCTGCGGCTGCATGTGGGCGTGGCCGATTCGCTGCCGAAGCTCATCACCTGCGAGATCCTCAAACCGGCGCTGGAGCTGCCGGCGGTGCACCTGGTCTGCCGCGAGGGGAAGATCGAGGACCTGCTGGCGCAGCTTGGGTCGCACCGGCTCGACATCGTGCTGGCCGACGAACCGGCGTCGAGCAGCGTGAAGTTCAGGGCGTTCAACCACCGGCTCGGCGTCTCGGAGGTGGCGTTGTGCGCGACGGCGGAACGGGCGACGGCGTTGCGGCGCGGTTTCCCGAAGTCGCTGGACGGGCAACCGGCGCTGCTGCCGGCGGAGAACACGCCACTGCGGCGCGCGCTCGAGAGCTGGTTCCGGGCGCGGAAGATCGCGCCGCGCGTGGTGGCGGAGTTCGAGGACCTCGCGCTCATGAAGGCGATGGCGTCGCAGGAGCATGGGTTCGCGCCGATCCCCAGCGTGGTGCTGAAGGAGTCGGAGGAACGCTATGGGCTGCGGCGGATCGGGTTGGCGGAGGGCTGCCGCGCGGAGTTTTTTGCGATCACGGCGGAGCGGAAGGTGGCGCATCCGGCGGTGGCGTTGCTGACGGAGCGGGCGCCGAAGCTGGTGTTCGGGTGAGGGGGCGGAGGAAGAAGGAGCGGGTAGCGAGTAGTGAGGAGCGAGTAGCGAGGAGAGCGGAAGGGCGGGCTCGGGGGCGGGTGGGTGGGGCGCCATCCGTGGCGCCGTGCGCACGAACGTCGGGATCGAGGCGCACGGAGCGCGGGAATAGCCGCTCTCGCGAGCGGCTACACATTCGGACGGCCGGGGTGGCGCACAGGCGTCCAGAAGCCGGAACGGCTGCGCCGTGGGAGGGCGTTGCAAGACAACGCCCCAACGGGCGGGCTTGCATCGCGGAACACGGGTCTGGAGACCCGTGCCACGAGGCGCGATTTCGGGCTTTGCGCGGAAGGGGAGTTTGGCGGTTAGTGGCGTTCAACCCAACATGAGCGGCATCCACCTCGGCGCCTCGCACGCCCACCTCCACGCGGAAGAGCCGCGGACGGAGAGCGCGTTGATGCGTTGGCCGGCCGGGCCGAAGTTTGCGGCGATGCTCGTGCTGGTCCTCGGCACGGCGACGCTGCCTGTCACCTGGATCTGGTGGCACTTGGCGGTGGCGGCGGTGTTGCTTGCCGCGATCGTGGCCGGGCGGGTTCGGGTCACGCGGCTGCTGGTGCGGCTGGCGTGCTTCGCGCCGTTCGTCGCGGGCGCGGCGTTGGCCGCGGCGTGGCATGGCGAGACCGGACCGGGCTGGCGCGCGGTGGCGCTGCGTGGCGGGTTGTGCCTGACGACGGTGGTCGTCTTCGGCGCGGTGACGCCGTTTGCGGCGCTGCCCGGCGTGCTCAAGCGCGCGGGCGTGCCGACGCTGCTGGTGACGACGCTGGCGCTGATGCACCGCTATCTGTTCGTGCTGAAGGACGAGGCGCAGCGGATGCAACGCGCGCGGGCGAGCCGGACGCTAGTGCGGCCTCGGCGGCTGGCGTGGGCGCTGCCGGCGGAGGTTGTCGGGCGGTTGTTTGTGCGCGCCTCGGAGCGCGCGGAACGAGTTTATCTGGCGATGTGCGCGAGGGGGTGGCGATGAAGCGCCTCGGCATCGGATCTCGCAGGCACGGAGGCCTGCGCCACGAGGCGGGCGTTGCAAGACAACGCCCCTACGGGAGGATCGCGGCATGACTCCGGCGATCGAAGTTTCGAACCTGAGCTTCCGGTATGCGGACGGCACGGAGGCGCTGCGCGGAGTGAGTTTTGCCGTCGCTCCCGGCGAGTGCGTGGGGCTGCTCGGGCCCAACGGCTCGGGCAAGTCGACGCTGCTGCTGCACCTCAACGGCATCCTGCCGGAGAAGCCGGGAGCCGCGAGCGCGGTGCGGATCGACGGCCTGCCGGTGACGGCGGACAACGTGGACGCGGTGCGGCGGCGGGTGGGGCTGCTCTTCCAGGACCCGGACGACCAGCTTTTCTGCGCGACGGTGGCGGAGGATGTGGCCTTCGGACCGGAGCAGCTCGGGCTGGCGAAGGATGTCGTCGCCGCACGGGTGCGGGCGGCGCTGGAGCGCGTGGGACTTTCCGGGTACGAGCGGCGGATGCCGCATCATCTCAGCCAGGGCGAGAAACGACGCGCGTGCCTGGCGGGCGTGCTGGCGTATGAGCCGTCGGTGCTTGTGTTGGACGAGCCGACGAGCGGGCTGGATCCGCGCGGCCAGCGGGAGTTCAAGCGGCTGCTGCGCGAGCTGCCGGCGACGCGGCTGATCGCGACGCACGATCTGGAGATGGTCGTGGAATTGTGCCCGCGTTCGATCGTGCTCGATCGCGGGCGGATCGTGGCGGACGGCCCGACGGTGGAACTGCTCGACAACGAGGCGCTGATGCTGGCGCACGGGCTGGAGCGGCCGCACATCCTGCAGCACCGGCATCCGCATGCCGGTTACGCGATGAAGCCGCGCGCGACCGGGGGCGTGGCGGAGCCGGGTGCGGAGACATTCCGCCGGATCGGGTGACGCGCGGCGCGGCCGTAACGGCGGCGCGGACGAGATCCGGGCGCAGGCGCAGCGTGCGGTTGGTGCGGGCGCAGGCGCGCCCCGCCGATGCCCCGGATCGGCAGGGCCTGGGTGCCCACCGGGCGACAGGCGGAAAAAAACGGCGGCCCGTTGAGGGGCCGCCGTTGGGGGTGCGAAAGGAATTCGCGGAACGATCTCAGTGGAGGAGATCGGCGATGAGGGACTTCTCCTCGAGGAGTTCCTTCTCGGTCTCGGCGATCTTCTGCTTGGAGAACTCGCTGAGCTTGACGCCCTGGACGACCTCGAAGGTCTTGCCGTCGTTGGTGCGGATCGGGAAGGAGAAGATGATGTCCTTGGCCACGCCGTAGTCGCCGGCCGAGTAGACGCCGACGGAGAACCAGTCGCCGGCGGGGGTCGGGTGGGTGAGGCAGTAGACGGTGTTGCAGGCGGCGTTGGCCGCGGAGGCGGCGGAGCTGAGGCCGCGGGCCTTGATGATGGCGGCGCCGCGCTGCTGGATGACGGGGATGAAGGTCTCCTTGAACCAGGCCTCGTCCTTGATGACCTCGGTGGCGGGCTTGCCGTTGATCTTCGTGTTGGCGAAGTCGGGATACATCGTGGAGCTGTGGTTGCCCCAGATGGCGAGGTTGGTGATGGCGGTGGTGTCGACGCCGGCCTTCTGGGCGAGCTGGGCCTTGGCGCGGTTCTCGTCGAGCTTGGTCATCGCGAAGAAGCGATTGGCCGGGATGCCGGCGGCGTTGCGGCAGGCGATGAGGGAGTTGGTGTTGCAGGGGTTGCCGACAACGAGGACGCGGACGTCCTTGGCGGCGTTGCGGGCGATGGCCTGGCCCTGGCCGGTGAAGATCTTGCCGTTGATGCCGAGGAGGTCCTTGCGCTCCATGCCGGCCTTGCGCGGCACGGCGCCGACGAGGAGGGCCCAGTTGACACCCTTGAAGCCCTCGTCGAGGGAGGAGGTGGGGACGCAGCCCTTGAGAAGCGGGAACGCACAGTCCTCGAGTTCCATCACGACGCCCTTGAGGGCGGGGAGGGCGGCTTCGAGCTCGATCATGTGGAGGATGACGGGCTGGTCGGGGCCGAAGCAGGCGCCGGAGGCGATGCGGAACAGGAGGGCGTAGCCGATTTGGCCGGCAGCGCCGGTGACGGCGACACGAATGGGAGTCTTCATAGGATTCGGTTGTTGGATTTCTGTTGGAGGAGAGAAAAGGGGGCTCACGCAGCGGGCGTGGGGCGGCTGGCAGGGAGGGCGGCATAGGCCGCGCGGAGGGTGGACTCGGTGGTCGGCCAGTCGATGCAGCCGTCGGTGATGGAGACGCCGTACTGGAGTTCGTTGCGCGGGCGGGGGAAGGGCTGGCTGCCGGCGAAGAGGTTGCTCTCGATCATGACGCCCATGACGGGGGAGCGGGGGTTGGCGGCGAGCTGGGCGAGGATGTCGCGGAGGACTTCGGGCTGGCGCTCGGGCTGCTTGCTGGAGTTGTCGTGGCTGCAGTCGACGAGGATGGACTGGGGGAGCCCGGACTTGGTGAGAAGCTCGGCGGCGGCGGTGACGTGGGCGATGTCGAAGTTGGGGCCGGTGGAGCCGCCGCGCAGGACGATATGGCAGTTGGGGTTGCCGCTGGTGCGAACGGAGGCGGCGCGGCCGTCGGTGGTGATGCCGAGGAAGGTCTGGGGTTGGCGCGCGGCCTTGATGGCGTTGATGGCGGGCTGGATGGAGCCGTCGGTGCCGTTTTTGAAACCGAGCGGCATGGAGAGACCGGAGGCGAGCTGGCGGTGGGTCTGCGACTCGGTGGTGCGTGCGCCGATGGCGCCCCAGCAGATGAGATCGGCGATGTACTGGGGGGTGATCGGATCGAGAAACTCGGTGGCAGTGGGCAGGCCGAGATCGAGAATCTCACCGAGGAACTGGCGGGCGAGATAGAGCCCGTGCTGGATGTCGCTGCTGCCGTCGAGATGCGGGTCGAGGATGAGGCCTTTCCAGCCGACGGTGGTGCGCGGTTTCTCGAAGTAGACGCGCATGGCGATGACCATGCGGTCTTCGAGTTCGTGGGCGAGGGCGGCGAGGCGGCGGCCGTACTCGCGGCCGGCTTCAAGATCGTGGATCGAGCAGGGGCCGACGACCACGAGGAGCCTGGGATCGTCTCCAAAGAGGATGCGATGGATGGCATCGCGGTAGCGGACGACGCAGGCGGCCTGGCTATCGGTCTTCGGGAGGGCAGCCATCAACTCGGCGGGCGAGGGAAGCGGCCGCGTTTCGATGACGTTGATGTCGGAGGTCCGTTGCACGAGGGAGATTAGCCGGCGAAACTGCGGCTCCGCATTGGCGGTGGCAAACCGGATTTGCGCGGGAGGTGCGAGAGTTTCGCATGGGAGGCGATGTGCGCTGCGGCGGCATCGAGTCCTGGAAAATGGGCAAAGAAAAGGCCGGTCGCCTACCCCTAAGCGACCGGCCATTGCTTTCTTAGTTACCCCAAAACTCCCGCTAGGCGGGAGAAATGTGAAATTGATGAGACGGACGTTAGGGTGAGGTGGGGGTTGGTCAACGAGGTTTTTTGCCAAAATGCTACAACGTGGCAGCGAGCGCTGATAATCAGTGGGATAGATTCGTAAATTCCTCCGGAATTCGGGAATGCTGCGCTGGGGCCCTCAGCGATCGAGCGCCGTGACAGGCGCGGGCGCGAGGTAGTTGTATTGGCGAATGGCATGACGCCACCACTCGGCGAGTTCCGAGCCGGGGCGGGACCAGAGGTCGCGGTGGAGGCGGATCATGGAGTGGGCATCCATGAGCAGGGCGAGCTTGTCGCGGGTGGAGAGGGCGGAGGGGCCGGCGCCGATGAGCTTCTCGCGCAATTGCGTGAACCGGTCGCGTTCCTCGGTGCTGTGGTTGCGCTTCTCGCGCAGGAGGGAGACGTGGATGGCGTTTACGTAGGGGTCGAGCACGGCTTGGAGCAGCCCATAGTCGGCGGCGAACTGGGCCGGTGGGATCTTCGATTCCATAGCCGCAAGGTGCGAGGCCAAGGTGGCGGCGACCGCCGGAGGGGCGATCTCCTCGGGGGTGGCAAGCGGCCAAGGCGTGCTGTCGTCTTCCGGAGGCTGTGCTGTGACAAGAGAGAGGGGAATGCTGAGCAGGGGGCCGGCGAGGACTGGCAACAACCAGATGAAGAAGACCGGATCGAGCGTGAGTGCGGCGGCTCCCCAAAGGCCGGCGAGCGCAGTATGCCCGGCGTGGGTGAGGATCGCCTCGCGCCAGTCGGGCGAGCCATCGCCGCCGCGGCGCTGGGCCACCCAAGCGACGCCGCGCCCGAGGAGCGTCCACAGGATGAACTTGCTGTGGAAGAGCATGAGAACCGGGGCGAGGAGAGCGGAGCAGGCGGTCTCGAGCAGTGAGCCGCAGAGGACCCGGCGCCAGCCGCCGAAGGCCTGGGCGCCGCGCCGCAGGAACAGGTCGAGCAGTGCGAGCAGTTTGGGGAGGAAGAGCAGCGCGAGGGTGCCGGCGAAGAGCAGCGCGGCTTGCGAGCGGAAGCCGAGGTCGAGAGCGGCGAAGAGGCTGTCGCGCGGGACGAGCGTGAGGCCGGTCGCGACGTGGCGATAGAGCAGCAGGGTGGAGAGCAGGAGGAACAACAGCCACAGGGGCGACGCGGCGTAGGCCAGGATGCCCAGGAGGAGGTGGAGGCGGCTGACGGAATGCAGCCCTTGGGCGGCCAGGAGCCAGCTGTGCTGGAGGTTGCCCTGGAGCCAGCGGCGGTCGCGCTTGGCGAAGTCGATCAACGTGCCGGGGCACTCCTCGTAGCTGCCCTCCAGCTCTGCGGCCAGCCAGACCCCCCAGCCGGCGCGGACGAGAAGGGCGGCCTCGACATAGTCGTGGCTGAGGATGCGGCCGCCGAAGGGTTCGCGGCCCGGCAGCTCGGGGAGGGAGCAGTGCTCGAGGAAGGGGGCGAGGCGGACGATCGCGTTGTGGCCCCAGTAGTTGGATTCGTCGAGCTGCCAGTAGTTGATGCCTGCCTGGAAAACCGGGCCGTAGAGGCGGCTGGCGAACTGCTGCCAGCGGGCGAACGGCGTACGGCCGCGGATGAGACGCGGGGCGGTCTGCACGAGGCCTGCGCGGGGATGCCGCTCCATGAGGCGCACGAGCTGCACGATGGTGTCGCCCGACATGAGGCTGTCGGCGTCGAGCACGACCATGTAGCGGTAGGCGCCGCCCCAGCGGCGGCAGAAGTCGGCCAGGTTGCCGGCCTTCTTGTTTGTGTTGAGGCGGCGGCGACGGTAGAAGACGCGGCTGGCGGCGTCGAACTCGCGCACGAGGGCCGCCCATGCGGCCTCCTCGTCGATCCAGCGGTTGGGGTCGGTGGAGTCACTGAGGATGTAGATATGGAAGGCGTCGAGGTGGCCGGTGGCCTGGAGGGATTCGTAGATGGTGCGCAGCCCGGAGAAGACGCGGCGGGCGTCCTCGTTGTAGACCGGCATGACGATGGCGGTGGCGCCGGGAGGGAGCGGCTCGGTGGAGTCGACAGGGCGAAGGCGCAGGGGATCGCCGCGACCGCGGCGGACGAGAAACCCGAGAATTGCCTGGGCGCAGCCGTAGGCGGTGAGCGAAAGGAGGAGGCTGAAGAGGGCGAGGTGGGCAGCCTTCCAGATGTCGAAGCCGGTGCGCAATTGCAGGTCGGCCATCAGGAGGATGCCGGGCAGCGCGAGCGCGACGACGGTGGCGGCGAGGATGAGCCGGCGCAGGAGCTTGCGGCCCGGGGGGATGGCGTCGGTGGGGTTCACTGGAGGGCGAGGAAGACCAGTGCGACAAAGGCGGCCAGGAAGAGCAGCCGTACGAGAATGTTAATGACCGCCCAGCGCCGGGTGATCTCCCAGCAGGTGCCGAGAAGACGGGTCATCCGGCCCAGTGGGATGGTTGGCGCGGGCATTTTGTAGAGCTGCGGTGCAGGGCCGGCGCGCAGGAACGCGGCTCGCATGGTCTCCGAGAGTTCGCGCGGGGGCGGCGTGGGGGCGAGGAAGGCATCGGGCCAGCGGCCGGGGGCATCGGCGAGGGCGAGGGCGAGCCGCCCGCGCACGCCGAGGCGGCGGGAGTGGGCGCCGTGTTGCTCGAGTGCGCGTGTGAACCAAGCGGTGATGGTGTTGTCGGCCTCGCGGAGGGCGCGGGTGACGGGGGCGAGCGCGGGGTCGGCGGATTTGTCCTGCCAGGCCCGGGCGATGATTTCGTTGGTGAGTTCGCTGAGGGTGATCGGCTGGGCGATGCGGTGTGCCCGCAGGTAGCTCTCGACGCGCTCATGGGCTTCGTTCCAGGCCGGATCGGCGCGCGGTGGAAACGTGGGCGGAAGAAGGGCGCTCATGGCATCCAGGAGTAGACCCAGGTCTCGCTCACGGGCGTATAGCCTTCGCGGAGCCGACAGCGCAGCTCCACCGAGTGGCCGGGAGTGTCGGCCTCGACCTCGAGGGCGACACGCCAGGAGGCGTCGACGGGGTTTTTGCGCACGGACTGGCGGATGAGCCTGGCGCCGGGGGCGAGGTGGATCTCGGCGTCGAGCGCGCCGTTGTCGAGGCGCGCGATCGACGGTGCGGCGAAGTCGATCCAGAAGAGGCGACCGAGGGGGCGGCCCTGCAGCGCGCCGACATGTGTCGCAACGGTCGGGGCCGGGGTGATGGCGGAGGGCTCGACCTCCGTCCAGTGGAGGCGGTAGCGCAGCTCATAGGGTGCGCCCGGGGCGGGGAGCCGGTCGGGAATCCAGAACGCGGTGACGTTGGCGTGGAAGCGCCCGCGCGACGGAGTCTCGACGAGCTGGACGCGGCCGGAGCCCCAGTCTCCGAGCGGTTCGACCCAGACGGAGGGGCGCCGGTTGTAGTCGGCGTCGAGGTCTCCGTAGTGTTCGAACACGCGATCGCGTTGGAGGAGTCCGAAGCCGTTCAGGGAATCGACGGAGATGCCGGAGCCGAAGGGGCCGTCGGGGTTCTGGAGCGGGCGCCAGTAACAGGTGCCGTCGTTGGTGCGCAGGGCGAGCCCGTCGGCTTCGTGCACCTCGGGGCAGGGTTCGCCCGGGGGGCGATTGGAGTTCTCGCCGTACCAGAACATCCCTGTGAGCGGTGCGAAACCCGGCTGGGCGACGGTGGAGCGGAAGGTGATCGCGGCGCGGACGTCGACAATGGTCGTGGGGCCGGGGGTGACGACGAACTCGTAGGCGCCGGCGGCGCGCGGGCTGTCGAGGATGGCGTAGATCGTGAGTGCCGTGTCTCCGGGTTTTGGGCGCCCGATCCAGAAGTCGGTGAACCGGGGAAACTCTTCCGTGGCGAGCGGGCCGGTGTCCAGGGCGAGGGCGCGTGCGGAAAGTCCGAAGTTCTGTCCGGAACCGAGTGCGCGGAAGGAGCAGCCGCCGGGGAAGACGATGAGCTCGTCGAAGTGCTCGGGGCGGTTGAGCGGGGCGTGAACGCGAAAGCCGGCGTAGCCCAGATCGGGCGTCAGGCGGGGTGGATTGCGCAGCATTCCGTAGCTGAAGAAGCTTCCGACAAAGGGCAGGGACTGGGTATGCGTCGCGCTGAATTCGTTCAGTGCGATCGGGGGAGAGCCTGGGCCCGGGTGGAAGAGCTGGAGCTGGAAGGGGAGGCGATCGTTGCGCCAGAGGGCGTGCTCGGGGATGAAGCGGATGGCGTCGGCCTCGGCGGGGGTGAGCTCGGCGAGGCGCTGCGGCATGGCATCGCCATGTTCGGCGTATGGCTGCGCGGCGCGGAGTGCCGCAAGCTCGCGGATGGTGGAGAAATCGATCTGGGCCCGTTCGGGGCCGGAGATGCCGACGAATGGTGTGGACGCGAGGAGAAGAAGGCAGACTGGCTTCATGCTTTGGGGCCGCGCGTGGGGGTTGCGGAAGCCGGTATGTCAGCGAAGCGGCGGAAAGGTTTCATTCTGCCAACGCGTTGGCGACAGGCGTGGGCGCATGCGGGGTGACCATGCCCACGTATTCTGACGTCCGGCATTCATGCCTGGGCGAAGATATGAGAAAGCGCGAGGACGTGTGAGCCCGCAGGTTCAGGGTGGTTCGTGAAATGGGGACATAGAAAAGCGCCGAGCCTTTTGGGCTCGGCGCTGAACAGACAACTATGAACCGGACTAGCCTATGTTCTTAGGCACACCTCAGAAGGTGAAGGTGTTGGTGACGCTCCAGCTGAAGCCGTCCTGGATCTTGCAGGCAGCCCAGGAGCCATCGGGATTGACGCTGATCGGGACCAGCTTGCTGTGGTCGCCGACGTTCTTGAGGTTAGCCTGGATGCGCCAGTCGATCTTGTCGGTGAGCTTGCGGCCATAGCCGACCCAGAGATCGATGGCATCTTCACTGTCGCCGATGAACTTCTTGGTGATGTCGACATCATCGGAGAAGTTCGAGATGACGTACCCGCCATTCGGGTCCTTAAGCTTCTGGCCGAAGCCGAGGATCTGGCCCTTCTGCCAGCGATAGGCGGCGCCGACGTTGAAGCCCTTGAGCATGCCGCTGCTGAAGGCGTAGTTGTTGATGATGTTGAAGCGCCACGGGCGAACTTCGGCGACCTCGGAGCCGTTGAGCATCTTCTGGAACTGATAGGCGGACCAGATGTTCAGGTTGAAGTTCTGGCGGAGGGTGCCGTTGTCGCTGGTGGTGATGCCGTTGGTGCCGATGGTGCCGGGATCGCCGCCCCAGAGAGGCAGGTTGCCTGCCTTGCCGGAGTAGGTGACGCCGTCCCACGTGCCGCCGTTGAGGCGTGCGTGGGTCATCTCGATCCAGTTCTCCATCGTCTTGCTGAGGTTATAGCGGCAGGCGGTGGTCTTGGACGCGTTGAACGTCAGGTTCCAACCCTTGATGGGCTGAGCGGAGAGTTCGAACTCGACGCCCTTGGACTCATTGTCGCTGGTGGCCACGGGATAGACGCCGCCGATGCGACCGCGGTTGGCGGCCTGGAGGGTTCCGAGGTTGGTGGCGTTGTCGTTGGTCGCGTAGGCAGGGAAGCATTCGGCCTGAGTGGTGCCGGCGGTCTTCACCTTGGCTACGTCGATGGACATGGCGTAGTTGTTGTAGAACTCCTGGCTCGGCATGGTGTTGATCCAGTCCCAGCAGGAGGCTTCTTCCGCAGCGAGGTCGGACCACTTCCAAGCCCAGTCATTGTTGTAGCCCGTGTTGCCCGCTTTGTAGTTCTCCAGGTAGACGAGGCTGCTCTTAGCGCGGCCTGCGCCCCAGTACTCGAGGAGATACAGGTTGTAGGTGTTGTTGCCGAGCGCGGCGGTGGCGGGGTCGCCCTGCAGGGTGGCGTCCTTAACCTTGGTCTTGTACCAGTTCACCTTCAGGGTGAGCCGATCCTCGAGGGTCGAGATCGCAAAACCGTAGTCGCGGGTATCGCCCGAGGACTGCGGAAGCGTGTGGCCTTCGATGTCGACGCGCTGTTCGACGCGCGAGTTCTCGGACTTGTTGTAGAACAGGCTGATGTCGGTGTTCCACAGCTTGGACCGTAGGGTCTTGGGCAAGTGGGTCACGACGCCCCAGCTCTTGCTTTCCGTGCTGGCATCGAAGCGGTTCCAGCCCGTGCCGGTTATGTCGGTGAGATCGTAGTCCATCTGCGCCACGCCGGTGGAGGTCGCGGTGCTGGTGTCCTTGATGGCGTTGTTGCTTACGCCGACGATGCGGTCTTTGCGCCAGCCGGCGATCGGGACGATGTTGCCATCCCAGAAGTACCCCTGCCAGGTGACGGCATTGGAGTAGATCGTCTCACGCTTGCGGGAACCGTCGGTGTAGAGCTGATCGATGTCGCCATTGTCGGCGCTGAGAACCGAGAAGTTCTTGGTCGTCCAGCCGACATAGTTGGCGGGATTCTCGGCCTGGGTGGAGGTCTGTTCCGCAGTGTGGACTTCCATCATCGAGTTCGTCCACGGGTCGGCGGGATTGACCGTCGAGTTCCAGGTGGAATCGAAATAGCGCGCAGCGATCGTGGATGCGGGCTTCATGTCCGAAGTGATCCGGCTCAGGCCCCAATCGGAGGCGGAGGCGCGGTTCAGGCCGCTGTCGGAGCTGAGGTAGTAGATCCAATCGACTTGGCGGGCGCCATCGGTGATCAGATAGCTCTGTCCGGTGGCTGCGGACCAGTCGGTCCCCATTGCCCAGCGGACCCAGCTGCGCGAATCGGTCACCTTCTGGTCGCGGGAGTAGAGCCCGGTGAACACATGGCGGCCAAAGATCGAGCTGAGGAGGCCCTTCCCGAAGAGATCCTCGCCTCGGAGCTCGCCCATGAGGGTCGCGCGGACCGAGTCGCGATTGATGCGGTTCGAGAAGTTGCCCTGCTGGGCGCTGCTTCCGACATACGCGTAGCCGAGATACTTGTTCGCGGTCGCGTTGTTGGCCGTGCCGTTGATCAGTGCGGACTGGGTCGGCACGTTGTAGGTGACGCCGTTCTGGACGACCTTAACGGTGAGGTCCTCCTTGTTGGTGCTCGCATAGATCTCGTCGTGATCGCAGAGGGTCTCGTTGAGGTCGACGCTGAGGGTGTATTGGTTGTTGTCCAACAGAGCCTGCTGGCCCTCGAAGTAGGACTGGTGGTAGTAGCTGACGTCCAGAGCGACGCGATTGTTGAGGAAGGTCTGGGTCAGCTGGGCGTTGTATGCCGTCCAACGCTGCCACTCGTTCTTGTTTTTGCCGTCGATCAGGTTGTCGTAGAAGTTGAAGATCGAGGAATCGGTGAGCGCGACGTCCTTCCAGACGTTCATCGCCGAACCGGGGATGCCGGCATTGATCGAATAGCGGTTGTAGCCGACGATGCCGACCGGACGGGCGAAGGGCATGCCGTTGATGTTCGCGTCGATCGCGCCGTTGCTGCCGATGCCGAACTTGGTCGCATACGTCGGCTGCTGGATGCGGACTGCGCCATCGGTGCCTGCGGCATAGTACATGGCCACATCCGAGTTGTAGATGCGTCCCATGAAGTTCTCGCCGCCGCCGATCCAGTTGTTGCGGGTCGGCTCGGTGGCCCAGTCGGTGGTGCCTGCGCCTACCGACGTGAGGTAGGCGTCGCTGAAGTGGCCTGCGGAATCACCGGCGCTGTTGAGGTGGATATCGTTCTGCTGCAGGCCGTACTGCCAGGCGTAGTACGGGTTGAAGGTCCCCTTGTTGAGGTTCGAGCGGCCCTGGTAGTCGGAGCCGGTGCGCCACCACGGGGTGATGTTGTCGAACGGCGCCAGGGTGCGGGGGCGGTTGGCTTCCACATTGCCCCACTCGATGTTGAACTTGAACGAAGTCGTCATGCCATTCTTGGCGAGGAACTTCGGGTCATAGCGGAACGCCGAGTAGAGGCGCTGGTCGCGGCTGTAGGCCGGACGCTGGCGGAACTTCGTCTGGTCGTCCAAGGCGCTGATGCGGACGGCGAGCTCCTGGTCCATCGGGCACCAGTTGTAGTCGAAGGAATTGCGCATGCCGCCGTAGCGGCTGAAACGGTTCTCGAATTTGCCGGCATTCTTGAACGAGGCGCCGTTGATGCTGGTATTGACGATACCGGCGGGGCTGCCGACGCCGAAGAGGATCGAGTTGGCTCCGCGCTGGAGGTCGACGCGGTCGACGTTGTAGCCGTCCCACGGGATCTCCGTCAGGAAGTAGTCGCGGGTGTTGTCCGCTGAATCCAGGCCGCGAACACGGGTGTTGCTGTTCGGGCGGAGCAGGTTGGCGCGCTCGGAGATGGCCGCCGCGTTGCCCATGCCGGCGAAGTTGCCGCCGAGGCCGCCGACTTCCGTGTTGGTGGTGTAGACGAGCAGGTCCTGGGCGTTCTTCACGCCGGTGTCCTGCATGAACTGCGTGTTGTACACGCTGATGGCGGTGCCGAGGTCGCGCAGTTCGGTGCGAACGCGAGAACCGGCCAGGGTGTCCTTCACCGTATAGCCGGAGTCGGTGTCGGTGGTGGTCACCTCGAAGGGTGACAATACGATCACTTCATCGTTGTTTGCGGAGGGTTCAGCTGCCGGGGTGGCGGCTGGAGCGGCTTGGCCGAGCGATCTCGGTGCAACCGCGGCAGACAAGACGGCAGCAGCGACGTAGGCGCCTGCCGTAAGCATTTTGCGGGTCATTGGGTCCGTTCTCATAGGTTTTCGGGTTGTTCTTCATGGCACGCTCTTCGGAGGGGATACGTGTCGCTGAAGGGGGGGATGCTGCCATCCTACCGGGTGCCTCCCTCAACTGGTATGGAAACGTTTATCCGCAGTATAAGAACGGGGGGGGGTGGATCTTCCTGCCCATCGTGACGCATTCGTAGAGCGGGAGCTGCGCGTGCCTGTTTGCCCGCCCGGAAGCTTTGTGCGGCAAGGCGAGTCGGCAGGTCGCCGGCCGGCCATCTGCGTGCGTGCGTGCCGAGGCAGCTATGCTGCGCCAGGGCGATCCTCCGGTCTCGCTGCTAGGCTCTCAGGCTGCGCCGATAGGCCCCGGGAGACATGCCAGTTGCGCGTTTGAATACGTACGACATGTACTCCATGTACTCGAAGCCGGTGAGCTCGGCGATGTGCTTGAGCGGCAGCTCCGTGTCGGTCAGCAGCTGGCGGATCTTGAGGACTTGCAGGCGGCGGATCTCCGCCTGCGGAGAGCGGCCGAGGTACTCGCGGAACTTCTTTTCGATCTGGGCCCGCGACATCGAGGCATGGGGGAGGACTTGGTCCACGTTGATGCCTTCGCAGGCATGGTCGCGGATGAAGCGCAATGCCGCGGCCACGCCCTTATCGGGGACCGCGAGCACATCGGAGGAGCGGCGGATGACGACTCCGGACGGTTCGATCCGAACCTCGGATTCTGCGGATTTGTCGCCTGCCATGATCCGGGCGAGCATCTCCGCTGCTTTGTGGCCGGCGACTGTGGGATTGGTGGCCACGCTGGACAGTGGAGGCGAGGCGAGCTCGCAACGGATCATGTCGTTGTTCACGCCCACGATCGCGATGTCCTCGGGGACGCGGAGTCCGGCCGCTTGGGTGGCCGCCAGAACCTGGAGGCCCCGCATGTCGTGGCAGGCCATGATCGCCGTGGGGAGCGGGAGCTGCTTGAGCCAGGTGATGATGCTCTGTGTCTCGCTGCGATCCCACTCCGGATTGAGGACTCCCGGGTAGTTGGTGTTGTGGACGATGCAGGTGAATCCGGCTTGTTTGATGGCTTGGGTGAAGCCGGCGCAGCGATCGAGCGACCAGTCGTCGTTGTCGTACCCGCAGAACGCGAAACTGCGGAAACCTCCGTTGAGCAGGTGCTCGGCTCCGATCCTGCCGATGCTCGTGTTGGCCGGGCGTATCTTGGCGACTCCCTGGATGGCGGGGGAGTCGTTCATGTCGACCAGGGGAATGTGCCGCTCGCGGCAGGTCTGCACCAGCATGGGAGTGGTATGGCGGCTGATCACGCCGGCCCACTCGTTCTCGCATAGCCAGTCCGGATCGACCGTCGACCGGGCTTCATCGTCGAAGAAATAGGCCCATGGCCCGACCACATGCCCGATCTCGGTGATCCCATGGACAGTGGCCGCCGTCTCCTCGATGCGCGGATCGAAAACCAGGAGCACGCGAGGCGCTTCTTGGGACGTGGCACTTGCGACTGACTTTCGGGATGTCACGCAGGGAGGGATGGCATGAGATGCGCGGACTACGGAGGGAAGAAACGACTAGCGCAAGCGGACGAGGGGAATGTTTTTGGAGCGAGAAGGCATTTTCTGGGGTGGCAACATTCTTGGGCATTCGATGCATGGTTTGGCGCTGCCGTACGTGGGGACGGTAGCGCAGGGCCGCCTGCGGGCTGGATTGCGCGCCACGTTTTTCTCGCCGTGCCGTGAGTTGGCTGCCAGAGCTTTGCCGATGGCCAGCACTGGAAAACTCGCGGAACGACGCACCGTCGACATGCGCCTGCTTGGCGAATGGGTCGAGCCGAGCAGCCGCGTGTGCGAACTGGGCTGCGGCCGCGGCGTGCTGCTCGAGTACCTCATCCATACGCGCAAGGTCTTTGCGGTCGGCGTCGATCTGGACCTTGAGAAGATCGCGGCCTGCGTGAAACGCGGGGTGACGGCCTATCAGGGCGACATGGCTGCGTTTTTGCGGGCACTGCCCGACGGCTATTTCGATCGGGTGATCTTCTCCCGGACGATCGAGGAGTTGGCGAAGCCGGCGGATGTCCTACGCGAGGCGCTCCGTACCGGGCGTTGTGTGAACGTGGGCTTCGTGAACCACGGCTACTGGAAAAACCGGATCGGGGCACTGTGCCACGGCGGCAAGCTTCGCAACGAGGTCTATACGACCGACTGGGCTAGCACTCGCCCGACGAATCCGCTTTCGGTGTCCGACTTCGAGGCGTTCTGTGCGAAGGAGCAGATCCGGATTTCGCGGCGCGTGCTCTTGCGCGGCGACTGGGAGCGGCCCTGCGGATTTCTTCCGAACCTGCGCACCGGCTACGCGATGTACGAGCTGACGAAGTGAGGGGATTCCGGAAGAGATAATCTGGAACTCAGGAAAGCAGGAACGGCCGTAGCGCCGTTGTGGCGTGATTTGCCAAGAAGGCGATTCGCCGAGACGAGCTCTGTAGCTGGTCTTTCAGAACGGGCTGTGATCGCTCAGTCCGCCCGCTTGGCCTTCGGCTCGGGGAGCTCGATGGAGCGTTTCTGCGGGTCGCTGTGCTGGCGGTAGAAAATGGCCGTCTTGCCCACGGAACCGGCTTCGGCGGCACCGGTCTTCTCCGCGATGGCGGAGCAGAGGGCGTCGCGCTCGTCGCGTTCGGCGAGGAGCTTCACCTTGATGAGCTCGTGGCGGGCGAAGAGCTTCTCCAGTTCGGCGACGACGGCAGTCGTGATGCCTTCACGGCCGATCGTGAGCTGGCAGTCCATCGTCTGGCCGAGACTGCGGAGATAGGATTTCTGGGCGCCGGTGAGCGCGAGAGCGGTCATGTTGGGTGCAGCGTGCGTGGCGAAGTTGGCGGAAGGCAAGCGCGACTCCGGGGGATCATTCCCAGGCGCAGAGGGACTCGATGTGCGCGGCCGAGCCGTCGCGCAGCCAGCCGTCGAGCTGCGCCTGCTCCTTGAGCTGCTGGCCGCGCTGGCGGGGGACGGCGAGGAAGAGCGTGTTGGCTTCGGGGAGCGTGGTCATGTCGCCCCAGAGCTTCTCCCACTGGAGCACGGGGAAGATGTCCTCCTGGCCGTTGCCCCAGCGCTTCTTCACGTCCTTGAGCGTCACGTACGTGGGCATGCGCGCGGCGAGCGTGCGTACGGCGGCGGAGACGCGGTCGGCGTCGGCGAGGGCGGCGCGGTCGAGGCCGAAGAGCGCGAGCAGCGGGTCGATCGCGATCCAGCAGGTGAGCGTGTTGTAGAAGGTGAGCTTGAACTCGTCCTCCTCGCGGGCGAGGGCCATGCCCTCGACGAGGCGCAGCTGGCCGCCGACGCGCGCCAGGCCGCCGCCGCGGTCCTCGAGCCGGCGGCGGATCACCTCGATGGAGAGCGGGCGCGCCTCGCTGTCGTGGCGGCCGAGCACGGCGGGATCGAGGTCGGCGCCGAGCGTGTCGATGTTGTGGAGGAGGAGGTGCTTGAGCTGCGGGCGGTCGCGCAGGAGGTCGCGGAGCACGCCGTTGCGCAGGAGATTGGCGATCTCGAACCAGTGGCCGACGGGGTGCAGGCACTGGAGCGGGAGGTTGTCGGTGTAGTCGCGGCCCTCGCCGGTCTTCACGGCCCAGTCGAGCAACGCCTTGCGCAGGCTCTGGCGCATCTTCTCCTGCTGCACGTCGAGCACCTGGTGCGCGGTCTCCTCCCACTGGAAACGCAGGTCGCGCGCAGTGGGGATCATGCGCAGGCCGATGGAGCGGCCGGGCGAGAGCAGCAGCGGACTGGTGTAACCGAAGTTCTGGTGCTTCTTCAGAAACGCGCGGATCGGCTCGTGCGTGAGATGGCTCGTGGTGAAGAGGTGCGGCACCTCGCAGCCGGCGGCGCGACCGGCGCGGCGGCTCTTGGCGAGATGGACCTCGAGGAAGCTGCGGTGGCGTCCGCCGAGCTTGGCGAAGGGGTGCAGCGCCTTCACGGTGCCGGCGCCCTGCGTCCAGCGGCTGCCGGCGCCGGCGGCGAGCGTGACGACCGCGACGGTGCCCGAGCGGAGCAGCTCGGCGCCGCGGGCGGCGTCGGCAGCGTCCGGCGAATACATCGGGACGACGTCGCCGGGGCGGACGTCGTCGACGGTGGCGGAGACAGGCAGGCGGTTCTGCGGCAGGCCGATGTGGCCGGCGAGGAGGTCGGCGCGGATCTGCTCGTGTTGGAGCGGATCGAAGCCGTTCTCGTCGAGCAGCTCGCGGAGCGTCTGGCCGCCGCGCGAGGCGGATCCGCCGGAGGCCTGTGGCGGGAAGAGCCGTTGGAGCAGTGCGGTGGACAGGCCGGAGTTGTTCGCTGCGCCGAGGTGGCGGACGAGGAAGCGCTCGAGGTCGCGTCGGGCGGCGTCGGGCAGGGTGCGTGGATCGTGGCGGACCCAGCTCGGCACGCGGTAGAGGTAGTACTCGGGCGAGAAGAGGGCGCGGTCGCCGGCAAGGAGCTGCGCGTGGGTGCCGTGCGGGTTGATCGTGAAGTCGTAGACGACCGGATCCATCGCGAACGGCAGCGCGTGCTGCAGGTCGCGCTTGGTGCGGCGCATGAGCTCGAGGAGGACCTCGCGGGCGCGGGGTTTCTCGGCCGGGTCGACCCAGAAGCCCATGCCGCCGCCGGACATACCGCCGAGCATGACGAAGCCGCGGAAGGCCGGCCCGAGGAGCTGGCGCGCTTCCGCGATGAGGCGCTCGGTGTAGGCATTGGAGGCCCAAGGGATGATGGTCTGGATCGGGCCGAAGAAGTTGCGCGTGGTGAGCTCGGCGAGCTTGGCGATGTCGCCGGTTTTTAGGCACTCGACGATGCCGCGGAGGATCTCGCCGGCCTCGAGGCGGGCGTGCCACTCGCGCTCGAGTTTTAGCAGGTACTTCTCGGTGACCATCTCGAGGATGGGGCCGACGTTCTGCGACATGCCGCCGTGGACTAGGATGAGACTGTCCTGCAACGCCTGGCGCGTGGCGGCGGAGGCGGCTGCCTCGTCCAGCACGCGGTGGCGCGGGAGCAGGCGGCCGCGACTGACGCCGTGCTCGACGTCGCCGGGCTGGGCGAGTTCGCCCTCGATGGTTTTGATGCCGGGCCAGACGCCGCCGGAGTCCTGCCAGCCGCCGCCGGAGCCGCCGAGCCATTCGCCGAGGATGGCGCGGCTTGCGACGGTGCGGCGCTCGGGCTCGGTGAGTTCGCCGGTGAGCGCACCGGTCTGGCCGGTGGCGCGCATGAGCAGCGCGATGAGGCAGCCGAGGAGATTGGTGGATACAGCGAGGCGAGACCCCTTCGGGATGTCGCGGACCTGGGAGACGATTTCGAGGCCGCGGCCCGGGCCGACGAGGCGAGCGAGGATCGCGGCGAGATCGTGGCCGGAGCCCTCCATGCCAGAGGGAACGATGCCGGAGGCGATCACGGCGGCCTTGAGCAGGCCGAGGTAGTCCTTGGCGAAGTCGAAGAGGTCGGCGAGCGAGGCGACGTCGGCGCTGGCGCCGAGATCGACGGAGACCAGGCGCAGCACGGGCTCATCGATCACGCGCAGGAAGGCGCAGACCGGCGGGCGCGTGGACTGGTCGCGGCCGAAGACGCCGAGGTCGATCGAGATGTTCAGGACCTTCGCGCCCTCGGGGTAGTCCATGCCGAGGAAGAAGATGTCGGACCAGCCGGCGTGGCTGAGGTCCATTCGGACGGGGGTCTCCTCGAAGAGGATCGGCGCGGGGGCGTCGCCACCGGGCGGGAACATCTCGGGGCGGAGGCGCAGCGGGTAGTCGAGCGGATGGCCGGTGCGGAACATCCACTGGTTGCCGCGGACGGTGCGCACGGTCTTCTGGACCTGCGTGGCGAGGGTCTTGAACTCCAGCCCGTGGTACGCGGCGGCGAGGGCGCTGCTGAGGGCGTCGCTGGCGCCGTGTTCGCGCTGGTGGCGAAGGAAGGTGTCGATCGCCTCCTCGAAGCGGCGCTCGAGCGCGTGCTGGTGTCCCTCGAACGGGATCGCGCCGGCGTTGTCGGCCGCGTAGTGGGGCGGAAGGAAATAGCGGTGGATCGCCTCGAGGAAGAAGATTGCGCGAACTCGGTGGTAGAAGTTTGGAGTCGTGCGGCGGAACTGCTCGAGCGCGGCGGCCATCGCCTCCAGCTCGGCGCGGGAGGAGGCGCGGCAGAGCTGCTCGAAATACTCCGGGCGGCCGTCAGGCGTGCGGCCTTCCACGAGGGTCAGGAGTCGCGGATCCATGGCGGCTCAGCTCTGGTGAAGGCTCTTCTCGGTGGCGAGGGCCAGCTCCTCGGCGATGAGCGCGAGGATGTCGGAGCGGCTGGAGCCGCTCAGTCCGAGGGCGACCTGTGCGCGAAGAAGGCCGAAACTTGCCTCGAGGTTGGCGCGGCGGCCGTCGAGCACGGCGGCGAGGTATTTCTCGCGGGCGGCGAGGGCGTTGAGGGCCGGGGAGAGCGCGAGCTTGGCCTCGGGGGCTGCGGCGTGCGCCGCGACGAGCAGCTCGAACAGCGCGGGTGTGAGCACGTGCATGCCGAAGAAACAGAGGTAGTAGCCGGCGCGCAGACCGGGGACGAGGCAGTGCTGCTCGGCCAGCGTCGGAGTCGGTTTTTCAAGGACGCGTTCGATGGTTGTCAGGCCGCGGCGCCCGGGGACGAGGGTGCCGCCGACGGTGCCGTAGTATTGGAGCTGGCCCTCGTGGGTGGGCTGTACGGCGGACACGGCGCAGTCCTCGGCCTCTGCGATGTCGAGGAGCTGGCGGGTGCAGCTTTTCTGCGCCTGGGAGACGTAGAGATGGTCGCTGACCTGAAGCAGGAACGGCTGGTTGCCCACGAACTCGCGGCCGCAGAGCACGGCGTGGCCGTAGCCGAGCGGCGCGGCCTGCTCGATGAACGTCAATTTCGTGGCGTAGGGCGCGAGGACGCTCTCGTAGGCGTCGCGGTCGCCTTTGGCGTGGACGAGCCCGACCTGCTCGATGCCGGCGGCGAGCATCTCGTCGAGGATGATGGCGAGCGCGGGTTTCTGGGCGCCGTCGCGATCGGTGAGGGTCTGGAGCGGGAGGCGACGTTGGGCCGGGCCGGCGGCGGTGATGAGGGCCTTCGAGACTCGGAAGGGCATGGCGGGAGGGTTGTGGGGATGAAGCCGGACGCGACAGGTGGCCGCAAGAGGTTAAACCGTGGCGACAGGGAAGTTCTGCGCCACGGAGCGATCGCTGGATCGAAAGCCTTGGAGGCTCTCGCTGTTGCGGATGGCACCGGAGGATCCTCGCGTCAGAGCGGCCTCAAATCCTCGGGGCGTCCGCAGTCGCGCCACTTCGCGCCATCGGCGCGGAAGCAGTTGATCGGGCCGCCCTCGCCGGCCGGCCGCAGATAGCGGGGCACGATGGGGAGCCCTCCGGTCTCGGTCATCTTTCCGAAAAGTGCGGGTGAGACCATCTGGATGCCGCAGAAGCCGAGCGGGAGCGACGCCCCCTGCGGCGTGCGGACAAAGGTGTCGCCGGAGGTGCTGCGAAAGGTGCCGTTGCGGAGCGTGTGCCTTGATGGGAATTACAGAGATTTAGGCTAATCGGAATCGCCGCAGGATTGCATCGAAACTTTGAAGACTGCACTAAGCTTGGCAGTGCTTGTCGACGAGGTCGCTACCCCATGAATGCGATTGTTCTCGCAGGCGTCAGGATGCAAGCCGGCCCCGGCTTCATTTTGAAGCATCCATGGGGCGTGAACAAAGCAAACCTATGAACATGCAGTATGTAACGATTCTGGTCGTCGCAGCAGCTACCGCTGCCATCCCCGGCCTTCATGCTCAGGCCTCCGGCACGGCGGCAAATATGTCCCGCTATGCTGTTGTTGATTACCACAATACATTCACAAGCGGTGATGGAATCACCGTACGAGGCCCTGGTCCGGACCTTGAGACCGGGCAGCCATTCGGGGGAACGACCACAGTGGCTCTGGGCGTTGGTCCGGGCACGCGGATGCAGTTTATCCCTGGATACTCGGTGTTTCGTGCCGGAACGGTCGACGGCGTGCAGTGGGACCAGGCGAAGCTTGGCATCTTCTCGACAGCTTTCGGGTACAACACGATCGCCAGCGGCCCTCTGTCGTATGCCGCGGGAATGGGTACGGAAGCCGGTGGCCTCCTGGCGGTCGCCATGGGCTACAATACGAAGGCCAGCGGCGACCTTTCCTTTGCGCTCGGCTACTCCTCCATAGCCAGCGGGGATGGTGGGTTTGCATTCGGCAGCAATGCGTTGGCCAGCGGCGGCGGGTCGATGGCGTTGGGTGCCTATGTGACAGCGAGCGGTTCCCAGTCGACTGCGCTGGGCATGCGGACAACCGCGAGCGGTATCGCTGCAACTGCATTGGGCAACAAAACGATCGCCTCGGGCGTTTCCTCGACAGCCATGGGCAATGTAACGACAGCTTCCGGTCGGTTCTCGAGCACTCTTGGGTTCGGCACGGTGGCGCGATCCTATGGCGAAACGACGGTTGGTTCATACAACGTCGACGCCACACCGCTGTCGTCTGAAGCATGGAAGGCGGGTGACCGGCTATTTGTCGTCGGCAACGGCCAGTCCGCCAGTGCGCGATCGGATGCTTTCGTCGTGTTCAAGAATGGCAATGCGGTGATCAAGGGAACGCTCACGCAGGGCTCGGACCGCAACCGCAAGACGGATATCGCCCCGTCGGACACCAAGACGGTCTTGGCGCTACTTGCTGAATTGCCGATCTACACCTGGAAGTACAAGGACGAGAGCGTCACCCATCTCGGGCCGATGTCCCAGGATTTCTTCGCAGCATTCTCTCTTGGTGGGACCGACACCGGCATCGCCTCGGTCGATGCCGACGGTGTCGCTCTGGCTGCGATCCAGGAACTCAAGAAACAGTGCGATGCGAAGGATGTTCGCATCGCCGCACTTGAGTCTCGCCTGGCGGCGCTTGAGCGGCAGGTCGCCGGTCTTGCGGCAGCAAAGTGAAGGGAGTGCCTGATCGTGTCGCCCAATGCCCAACGCATTGGGCGGCATTTCTGACGTGGACCGCCCGGCGCCGGCTTATGTGGACGGAGCATGTCAGCGGTGTGCCAGCGAGTGCTGGCTAGAGCGGGCGCAGATCCTCGGGTCGGCCGCAGTCGCGCCACTTCGCGCCATCGGCGCGGAAGCAGTTGATCGGGCCGCCCTCGCCGGCCAGTCGCAGATAGCAGGGCACGATGGGGAAGATCCCGGTCTCGGTCATCTTCTCGAAAAGTGCGGGTGAGACCATCTGGACGCCGCAGAAGCCGAGCGGGACCGCCTCCCCCTGTGGCGCGCGGACAAAGGTGTCGCCGGAGGTGGGGGAACGGCGCCCGACCAGGCGGCTCGCTGTATCGAAGAACAGGGGCCGGGCGGTGGGGCGTGGCATGGCCGCGAGAGTGGCGAGCGCGCCGGTACGGCTGTGCTCGGCGGCGAGGGCGTGCAGGTCGATGTCGCTGAGGACGTCGACATTGTGGACGAGGAAGGATTGGCCGTCGTCGAAGAACCAGGCGGCTTTCTTGAGGCCGCCGCCGGTGTCGAGCAGCTCGGGCTCGGCTGAGTACTCGATGCGGCGCAGCCCGAATCGCCCGTGCTTCTCGATGAAGGCGGGGATCTGCTCGCCGAAATGGTGGAGGTTGACGATCGCCTCGACCACGCCGACGGCGGCGAGCTGGCGCAGGGTCAGTTCGAGGAGGGTGACGCCGCCGACTTCGACGAGCGCCTTGGGCCGGGTGTCGGTGAGCGGTTTGAGGCGGGTGCCCCGACCGGCGGCGAAGACCATCGCTTTCATCGGTGAATCGGGATGGAGCAGAAACGAGGCAGGCAGTGGCCGGGCTTGGGCATCCGGGGCTCAGGTGGAAGGTTTCTGTTTCACCGACCAATGCGGCTGCTCGCGGTGGCGGAGCTCGACGGCCACGCCGCCGCGGGCGCGGAGCTGGCGGGCGAGTTCCTCGGCGCAGTAGACGCTGCGGTGGCGGCCGCCGGTGCAGCCGAAGGCGACGGAGAGGCGCGTGAAGTTGCGTTTCTGGTAGGCGGCGAGGACGGGCTCGAGGAGGAGGAGCGTCTGCGTGACGAAGCGCGCGACCTCGTCGTGGCTGCGGAGGAAGTCGGCGACGGGGGCGTCGAGGCCGGTGAGCGGGGCGAAACGTTCTTCGCGGCCGGGGTTGGGGAGGGAGCGGCAGTCGAAGACGAAGCCGCCGCCGTGGCCGGAGTCGTCCTGCGGGTATCCGTTCTTATAGGAGAAGCTCTCGATGCCGACGGTGAGTGTGAGGGGGACCTGGGCGATCTCGCGCAGGCGTGTGGAGCGGACGATCTGGTGAAGCGCCTCGGAGAGGGCGGGGAGCTGGACGGGCAGCTCGCCCTGCTGGAGGATGTGCTCGAGGTTGCGGATGGCGTAGGGCACGCTCTGCAAGAAGTGCGACTTGCGCTCGTAGAAGCCGCGGAAGCCGTAGGCTCCCATCGCCTGCATGATACGGATGAGCGAGAAGCCGCGGAAGAACTCCTCGAAGCGGGCGGAGTCGATCTCGGTGAGGGCGCCGCCGGCGTCGAGGTAGACCTGCTTGAGGTGGTCGCGGAAGGCGAAGGGGAGGTTGGCCTTGGCGTCGAGCAGGAGGGAGGCGAGATCGTAGTGGAGCGCGCCGCGCCGGCCGCCCTGGTAGTCGATGAACCACGGCTTGCCATCGCGCACCATGATGTTGCGGGACTGGAAGTCGCGGTAGAGGAAGTGCGACTGGCCGGCCTCGAGGAGGAAGGTGCAGAGGGCGTCGAAGTCGTTCTCGAGCTGCTGCTCGTGGAAGGGGACCTGCGCGAGCTTGAGGAAGTAGTACTTGAAGTAGTTGAGATCCCACATCATCGAGCGGCGGTCGAAGGCGCCGCGCGGGTAGCAGAGGCTGTAGTCGAGGCCGCGGGCGGCCTTGGTCTGGATGACGGGGAGGAGACGGACGGCCTCCTCGTAGACGGTGGCGACGGTGGCGGGGACATCGGCGGACTGGCCGCGCTCGCGCTGGAGGAAGTCGAAGAGCGTGATGTCGCCGAGATCCTCCTCGAGGTAGACTCCGGCGGCGCGGTCGTCGGCGTAGATCTCGGGGACGGGGAGTCGCTGCGAACGGAAGTGCCGGGAGAAGCTGATGAAGGCGGCGTTCTCGCCGAGGTCGGGGTTCTCGACGCCGATGGCGGTGTGGCCGGCGGCATCGCGCAGGCGGTAGAGCTTGCGGTCGGATCCGTGCGCGCGGAGTTCGTCGACGGCGGCTGGGCCGAGCCCGAAGCGGGTGGCGAAGAGTTCGGAAAGGCGGGGGTGCATGCGACTGGGATGCAGAGAGTGAGCGCGGGGGCGGGATTGGGGAAGAGGAAAGAGGGAGGCGGTGGAGCGGGATTTTCGATTTTGGATTGGCGATTTACGATTGGCGGAACGGAAGCGGATGAAGAGTGCAGCCGAGGCTCGGCCGCGGGCAGGTTGCGGATGGCGGAAGGGCGAGCGAGAGCCAGTGGATGGCGGAGGACTGAAGAGCGGTTCTCGCGTGCAGCTCCACGGCAAATGGGGCAGGGACATGGCGAGAAAGCGCGTTGACGGTGAGGAGTGGCGACGGCGAACTGGCGGGCATGTCGTCGTCTCCGGCCAAAGTGCCCGTGGGTCTGTTGGTGAAGCTCGGTGTCGCCGCCGTGGTGGTGCTCGTGCTCGCGGTGCTGCTGCTGCGGGGCGTGGATGTGCGCGGTGTGGTGAACCAGGCCTTCGACTGGATCCGCAGCGCCGGGCCGTGGGTGTATTTCGGTTCGATAGCCGTGCTGCCGGCATTCGGGTTTCCGATCTCGCTCTTCTATTTCACGGCTGGGCCGGCGTTTGCGGCGCAGATGACATTGCCCGGTGTGATCGCTGCCACGCTGGCAGCGCTGGCGGTGAATTTCGCATTCTCCTACTGGCTCGCCCACCGTGCGCTCAGACCGATTGCGGAATGGCTGCTGTCGCACACGAAGTATCGCGTGCCGCGGGTAAGTCCGGAGAACGAGCTCACGGTGGCGGTGCTGGTGCGTGTGACTCCCGGTCCGCCACTCTTTTTGCAGAGCTACATCCTCGGTCTATCGGGAGTTCGGTTCCGGGTATACATGGCGGTGTCGATGGCCGCCCAGATTGTTTATTGCTCCGGGTTCATCGTCTTCGGCAAGGCGCTGGTCGAGGGCAAAGGCGGTATGGCGGTGATGGGAGCAGGGCTGCTCGTCGCCGCAGTGGCACTCGTGCAGATCCTGCGCAAACGCCTCGCCAAACGCGATGCCGGCCAAGCCTGAGCTTGATGGCGCGGAGGCGCTCTCCGTCGGCGAACTGACCGGACGGATCAAGGACCTGCTCGAGGGCAGCTTCACTGCGCTGTGGGTGCGGGGCGAGGTCTCGAACCTCCGGCTACAGGCGAGCGGCCATTGTTACTTCACGCTCAAGGATGAGCGCGCGCAGATCGCGGCGGTGATGTTCCGCGGCGACGCCGTGCGCTCGCGCGTGCAACTGCGCGACGGCCAGCAGATCGCCGCCTACGGTCAGGTGAGCGTCTACGAGGTGCGCGGGCAGTATCAGCTCATCGTGCGCGCTGTGGTTGAGGATGGCGCGGGCCGGCTCCAGGCGGAGTTCGAGAAACTCAAACAACGCCTCGCTGCCGAGGGACTTTTCGCCCCGGAGAACAAGGTGCCGCTGCCGTCGATGCCGCGGACGATCGGCTTCATCACCTCGCCCACGGGTGCGGCGGTGCAGGACTTCATCCGCATCCTCACCCGGCGCGGCTGGCGCGGGCACCTCGTCGTGTTGCCGGCGAAGGTCCAGGGCGAGGGCGCCGCGGCGGAGATGGTCGCGATGCTGGAAGCCGCGCAGCGGCTGGAAGAGAGGCCAGAGGTCAGGGGCCAGAGGAAGAGTCGGAACAAGAAGGTGGTGCCGCCGGCCGAGCTCGATCTCGGGCTCGGCGAACCTGCCGCCGACTCAGGCTCAGCTCTCTCGCCTCTCACCTCTCACCTCTTGCCTCCCTTCGATCTTCTCGTGATCGGACGCGGCGGCGGGAGCTTGGAAGATCTGTGGGCCTTCAACGAGGAGCCGCTGGTGCGGGCCGTAGCTGCTTGTCGGATTCCCATAGTCTCGGCCGTGGGGCACGAGATCGACTTCACGCTTTGCGACTTCGCCGCCGACGCGCGCGCTGAGACGCCCAGCGCCGCCGCCGAGCTGATCAGTAGCGACTTTCTCGAGGGAGCGGGCCGCGCGACGGACGCGCTGCGTCGGCTCGATGAGTTGGCGACGGATGCGCTGGAGCGCGCCGTCGACCGGCTCGACGCCGCGCGCAACCACCTCCGGCTGCTCTCTCCTGCGGCGCAGGTCGAGCAGGCGTGGCTGAGGCTCGATGACCTGGGCAACCGACTCGGCGCCGCGCTACGGCAGTCCACGGGTACGAAGCGCGAGGTGCTGGTCGCAGTGCGCAACCGGTTGGAGCGCGCGTCGCCGGAGCTGCGGGTACGGTTCGAGTCGCAGAAGCTGCTCGGGCTTTGGAAGCGCCTGCAGGCGGCTAGCCCGGACTCGGTGCTCAACCGGGGCTTCGCCATCGTGCGCGACGAGACGGGCCGGCCGCTGGCGCGGCGTGCCGAGGTGCTGGCAGGTGCGGCGCTGCAGGTGCAGTTTGCCGACGGTACGGCACCCGCCCGCGCCGAGTAGGCGGGCGGGATTTTCGATTTTGGATTGCCGATTTGCGATTGGAGGAATGCGAACCGAGCCAAGGTTTTAGCGTCGCCAGAGAGCGGACGCGCGGGTTGGCTGGCGGCATGGACGATCAGACGCCGGTTGCCGATGGCCGAGCGACGCAGGAGAAACTCCGGCTGTCGCGGTGGGCGGTGGCGAGTTTCGTCTGTGGTCTCGCCACGGTAGGTTTGGTGCCGTTCTGTTCTGGAGGCCGAAATCCTGCGCCGCAGGCAGTTGCGGCATTGTCTGCGATTCTATGTGGGGCTGCCTCGTTATTCTCGATCTGCACCTCGGGTGGAACTCTCCGTGGCAGAGTTTGGGCAGTCTCGGGCGCGCTGATCGCACTTGTTGCATTTTCCGCCACGCCTCGGTTCCACATGGTTCGGAAGGCATCGATGGCTGGCACGATGCGTAACGATGCCCGGTGGATCGCTTCAGCGGCGCAGCAGTACCTGATCGAGTATGGAACCGACTCGGTCGCCTTCGTCTATGATTCGGCGACGGGCGATGTGGGCGAGCCGTTGCGGCCGTTCGTGGCGCGGATCGGGAAGAACTATTCGCCGGTACCGGAGCGGCTGACAAAGACCGAGCCTTTCCAGCTCGGGCACCCGAAGGTCGGCACGCTGACGTTCGACGCTACCGGGAGGCTGATAGAAGACGCGCCGTGGGCGGGGCGGTAAGCGGAGTGTGCAAACGGCGGAGGCTGCTACGGTGGAGTTGAAATCCGGCCACGTGGTCCGCACGCTGGCGCGTCACCCATGAAGAAGGCTGTCGCCGTTAAGAACTACTACATCCTGCCCTGTCTGCTGCTGTTGCTGAACCTCGTGAACAACGTGGTGAGCTACAAGGCGGGGACGATCGACGATGTCTTCCTGCGCACGGCGGTCGTCATTGTGCTGGTGCTGTTCGGCGGCACGGTGGTCGCGTTCCTGCTCTCTCCGGCGTTGGAGAAACTCGTGCAGGCGTTGCACCGGGCGACCAAGAGCGGTGCCGGTGGGCTCGGCGAGATGCTCTTCCTGATCTCGCTCGGGGCGCTGGTGTTCTGGCTGTACTACCAGATGACGGCCAACGGTATCGACTCGCTGCTGCCGGCGGAGTGGCGGAACTCGCCGCTGAAGTGAGCCAGTGCCGCTAGCCGTGTCCCTCGGAAGGTTCGGCCGCCATCATGGTTTCGCGGGCGGCGGTGTGCCGCTGGCTGCGGTGGGCGGTGTTGATGCCGCTGGCCTCGGGAGCAGATCGCGGAGCGCCTTCTGTCCGCGGCGGCTGAAGTCGATCGATTCGCCGAGGATCCGCATCGTCTCGTCCGGTGCGTGGAAACCGGTGGAGTTCTCGGCCTCGACGAAGTCGAAGTAGAACTGGGCCTTGCGCTGGAAGTCGCGGGCGGCGGCGAGCTGCGTGTCGGTGGCGCCGGCGGCCTGGGCGGACTTGATGTCGTCGATGAGATCCATGAGCGCGTCGATGGCCACGTTGCGCAGGTTGTGAAACCGGGTCTGGATGGTCTCGACGCGCTCCTTGAGCTCGGCCTCCGACCATTTGTGGCAGGTCTGGCAGGAACGGTTGATGTCGAGGAGGGGCGAGCGGACGTGGTGGCTGCTGACCTTGTGGGCGCCTTCGCGCATGTAGGGCATGTGGCAATCGGCGCAGGCGACGCCGCTGCGGGCGTGGATGCCCTGGTTCCAGACCTCGAACTCGGGGTGCTGGGCCTTGAGGGTGGGGGCTCCGGTCTCCTTGTGTGCCCAGTCCTTGAAGCCGGCGGTGTCGTAGTAGGCGAGGATCTGCTCGACCTTCTGGCCGTTGTGCCAGGGAAACGTGAGGCGCTTCTCCGCGCCCTTGAAGTAGTACTCGACGTGGCATTGGCCGCAGACGTAGCTGCGCATCTCCTGGCGGGTGGCGTCGCGGTTGACGTCGTAGTCCTTCACGCCCTGTGCGGCCTTGAGGTTGCGCATGCCCTCCATGAACGCCGGACGGGTGACGCGCAGGGCCATGGTCGACGGGTCGTGGCAGTCGATGCAGGCGACGGGGTGGGTGACGAGCTTGGTGGCGTCGGCGTACGGCATCGCGCAGATATTCTCGAAGCCTTTCACTGCGTCGCCGTCGCCGGCCTTGCGGTACGCCGTGACCATCGAGGCGTGGCAGTTGAGGCAGGCGCCGGGCTGCTTGGCGGCGTGTTGGCGACCGGTGAAGGTCTGGTCGTCGAGCATGTAGGCGTGGCCGCGCTCCTCGCGGAAATCGACGGCGAAGGCGTAGCCGGCCCACATCTTCTTGAGGCGTGGATCCTCGTCGATCTTCGACTGGGTGACGATGGTGCGCGGGTCCGTCGCGGTGGGGGTGCGGGGCAGGGCGTCGCTGCCGCCGTAGCGGGTGCGGATCTGGTCGACGGTGCGCCTGTAGGAGTCGTACTGGAGCGGGAAGTTCTTCCCCCACACGGCGGGGTCGGTCGTGTCGTCGGTGATCTCGACGACTTTGAAGAACGGGACCTTGGCCTCCTGCTTGCGCTCGAAGATGTTCATGAGCAGCGCGAGCGCCCCAGCGGCCGCGACGGCGGCGCAGATGGCGGCGAGGACGAAGCGTGAGATGGAGCCGCGGCGAGCGGGTGAGGACGAGGTGTTCATGGCGGAGGCGGAGAAGGGAGTGCTACTTCATGTGGCCGACGTGGCCGTGGCAGCGGAGGCAGGAGAGCTCGTCGGCGGAGGCGGCGGGCGAGGCGAGGTCGCCGGCGATGTCGGTGTGGCAGCGGCGGCACGATTCTTCGACGATGCGCCGGCTCTTCTCCCGCGCCTGGATGTTCTCGGGGTAGGCGCCGGTGGTGAAGTAGAAGGAGTGCCAGAAGCCGTTCTCCGCCTTGGTCGCGTACTTTCCGGCGAGGTTGTGCGGGGTATGGCAGTCGTTGCACGTCGCCACAGAGTGGTGGCTGGACTTCAGCCAGCCGGAATACTGGTCGGCCATCGCATGGCAGTTGGCGCAGGCCTGCGGGTCGTTGGAGAGGTAGGAGTACCCCTTCGCGTAGACGAACGTGTACGCACCGGCCCCGAGGGCGAGCCCGACGAGGGCGCCCAGCAACGTGCCGGAGATCACGTTCGTTTTCATCAGACGTCGGCGTCTCGGCCTGGCGCGGGGAGGGGCGGTGCCGCTGGCCGAGGAAGAGGGATGTGCGTCCCAACGAATGGCCGGTTCTTGCCCGGATGCGAATCGATGTGCCGGATTCCGCCACAACCGGGATTTGCGAACGGGATCGTGGTGCTGCGTGGGGCATAGCCTATGCCGACATCGCGTATGCGTGTGGCGGCGCCGCGGCGTCCGGAACACTGGGACGAGGCGGGTAGATTGCCTCGTCACACCCACGACCGCGTTGGGGACAACGCGGTCCACCTATTGCGTGGGCATCAACAAGCAGAGAGCCTGCTCCAGCGACTGCCGTGCAGGCTCGATGAAGAGACGGAGATATGCGGCCTCCGGACGTTGTTGCCGGAACGGCTGCCCCTCCACGCGAGGTCCTGAGCGTCAGCCGCGATGGATCTCGGGCTTCGGGTCGCGGAGCATGAGGTCGCGGACGATCTCGCGCGGGTCCTTGCCGTCGTAGAGGCAGGCGTGGACCTCGTCGATGATCGGCGTGTCCGCTCCAACCTGACGCGAGAGCTGGAAGGCGCTCTTGGCGGTGGTTACGCCCTCGG
>Ga0209098_1000822_pt1 | contig 32427 bp, 26 predicted proteins | sample AD_JPNHW1_MetaG_FD_184429 | JGI IMG/M metagenome (GOLD analysis project Ga0209098, IMG submission 184429) | Active sludge microbial communities of municipal wastewater-treating anaerobic digesters from Japan - AD_JPNHW1_MetaG (SPAdes) (version 2) | ecosystem: Engineered > Bioreactor > Anaerobic...
AGAAGAACTTCGGCAGCTCGGCAAAAAGTTCAGCGATGGCACTGCGCAGCAGTTCTGGCGCTTCTTTATAGGCGGCCGGCAAACTGGCTGCCGCGGTTCCGACGTCAACCTGGGTGACGACCGGCAGGTAATCGCCATCAGGTATGGCTGGCGGCGGGCGGGTCGCTGGCGGTTCAACGTTAGTGCCAGGGTTATCATTGCCGCCGGGATTTGTCGTATCGCTGGCAACCGAAGAATTCGGCCAACCCGATACAGTCTTGTTGTTCATCAGATTGGTCTTGATGAATTCGTAGCGTGATTTGTATTTGCTCTGCAAGGTTGATGCTTCAGTGCAATACATCGAAACTGCGAAGGCGAGATCAACCCAGGCCGCGGTTTTGCCAGGGGCGGTAACCATATTGACTTCGGCGGCCGGGCCATAGACCTTGGTCGGCAGTTTTGTAGCAGCAGCGATTCCGGCGTATTTTTTGGCGAGATCAGGGTGTTCTTGCAGATAACCATAGGTGATACCGCGCACCAGAATGGTTTTGAAGCGGTTCAACAACTGGGTGTCGGTTGGTATGGTTTTATAAATTTCTTTAAAACGACGGATAAATATGGCCGAAGGGGTCATAACACCGGCACCAATCTGAACTATGCCGTGCTGATCGTTGAATCCGACATATTTAACTTCATACTGAACGGGCGAAGGGTCAAGAAAAACCATACGGGTCGAGGCGGTAAAACTGGCCGGCAGGGCAGCGAGCACGTCTTTGATAGCCTGCACGTAGCTGATATCCCATTGGTTCTGGTTTGCAGCCTGGTCTTCGGCGATCACCACATTGTATTGGTTGTTAATCGCTTCTTTGAGGGCCGTCAACGCATCACTGCCGGTCGCCACTTCGAGCGTCTGGTAAACCGAATCGAGGTAACTGGCACTCTGGGCGCTGACAGGCGCAACCAGCATCACTGCCAGGGCAACGAACAGACCGATCAGTTTTTTCATGGCCTGATTCCTTTAATTCAGATATTCTTTGCCATCCATAATGTACTGTTTGATGAAGTTGTAGCGGTTGAGATCCATGGTGGCGCCGCTTCTTGAGACAAACATGCCGTTTCTGATGCTGCCGCCAGTGTAGTAGGTGGCTACAGATTCTGCCATGTCTTCGGGTGGCTGGGTGCGGCCATACCCGGTCGGGCAGGTGCCGGCAAGACGACCACCGGGCCAGAACCGGTTTGCCCAGGCCTGATAGACTTGCGGGTAGGTGTTCTGGAAACAGTGGGTCATTTCGTGAACCAGAGTTCGTTTAAAATTGTGTTTGAGGTAAGCCATCTGCTCTGCCTGGGTTGGGGCGCGGCCATAGGCGGCCACCATCGAGTTATATGCGCCCTGGGTCATGGAAACGCTGAGATCAAGCATGTGAACCTTGCGCTGCGGAACAATAACGTAGGCAGAGGCGCTGTTTGGAATAAATGATGCATTGGGCTGACCATCACGATAGACCACATCAGTGCACTTGCGGAAAAAATCTGGCAACTCCCCAAAAGCTTCATTGGCGCCGTTGAGCTGGTTGATGCTCCAGGGGCAGTTGTTGGCGCCATCGGTAAGGCTGATGCCATATTTCGCTTTAACCGCAGCCCGCACCGCTTCTTTATCGGTCGCGGCGCCGGTAGAGGTTGCGGTCTGGGTGTTAGTCGGGGTTGAGGTAGCGGTAGCAGTGCGGGTGGAAGTAGCAGTCGCCGTGGCAGTAGAGGTGCGGGTGGTGGTTGCCGTAGCGGTTGTAGTTGCAGTAGCCGTTCGGGTAGTGGTCGCCGTTGCCGTTGAAGTCGTTGTAGCGGTCGAAGTGCGAGTCGAAGTAGCAGTAGCGGTAGAGGTCGAAGTTGAGGTATTAGTGCTGGTGCTGGTAGAAGTAACCGTAACCGGCGGCTTGGGAAAAATACGCTCACAGGGAATAACAACGATAACAATGCGGGTGCCACACATTCGGCCGGCAATAATGCGCATAATGCTGTTGATAACGGTCTGCAGCTTTTCGATTGCTTTCTGCTGCTTCGGGTCGCCAACCGGGTCTGGAACATCGACAACCCTGGGCGTCTCATCGCCATCGGCGTAGCTGGCTTCTGGTTTGTCGGTGATTACTGAGGTGCCTGAGTTTCCGGCACGATAGATGGTGTCAAGGTAACTGTCACCCTGTGCCGAAACCGGTGTAACCCCGGCCAACATAAAATAAAACATGGCCAGCAGCATGATCGCCAGTCGTCTGTTCATATTCAGCCTCCCGCCGTACATTTATTCATCTAATTATACGCATTTTTCAGCCGCTTCGTTGCAAAAAAAATGTTCAGGGGGTATTAAGTTGACGGTTGAGGCGAGCCGGAAAAACGCAGGTCTTGATGGCAAAAGGTTTTTCGTTGCCAGTGGCAGTCTTCAACTGCATGGCTACAGCCACCCCAATCCGAAAGGTACCCGAACCTGCAGTTGCAAAGCGTTCTAACTGCATCTGCCAGGCCAGCGACGCCACATGATTTTTTATTAAAACCTTTTCGCCACCTTCTGCTTCTTTGCGGATGATGCTGCCGCCGCTGCCCGCCGCAACATAACGATAGATAACCGGCAGAATACGACCCTGACCGCTGCTGTAAACATTTAAGCGCAATTGTTCAGGGGTCGCCTGAATCTGATTTTCGATGCCGCCCTGGGGGCCACTGAGGACCGCGTTGTTCATGTCGGTGCGCAGACGGGCAAGAAAAAGAGCGCTTTCCTGCATCAACACAGCAACGCTTTCGCTGCGCGAATACCCCTGGCGAAAATTGGTGAACAACATGATGGCCACGCCGAGAAAGATAGCCGACACACCGCAGACCACCAATATTTCGACGAGTGTAAAGCCACGATTAAATATTTTCATTGGCCACCAGCGTTTTCAGGGTAAATTCACGCAACCGGTCAGAAGCCCGGGCTGAAGGGTAAGCAACCGTAACCGTAATCTTCTTGAACAAAATTTTGTTGTCGCGCTTCACTTCTTCGATCTTCAGCGAATGTTTCAGGTCAGGGTCAGAAGTAAGCCTGAACAACACAGGCCCCCCAGCAAAAGCCCCGCCGTCAATTATCTGGGCAGGCGCGTAACTGCCTGGTCTGATCAGGTTAAAGGGCAGCGAGATTATCTGTTCCATCAGCTCAAGCGCCGCAGTATGCGCCCGAAACTCGCCTTCGGTAACCTGAATATTGGTATTGCCTGAAGAAAAAGTCATGAAAACCGGCAACATGATCATCGCGAGAATGCCCATCGACAGCACGATTTCAACCAGCGACAGGCCATAACGTTGCTTATTCATTCCAGTATGAGTCCTTCGGGTCAACAAAAACTTTGTAGAAACGATCATAACCTGGCAAAATTGGGTCCTGGCCGGTTCTAAAACGCACCACCCCGCCCTGAAATCGATGATCAGCATATAGCGAACCGACACAAAGAGTGCCTAGCATGTCAAACTTCGATCCATAGGCCAGCTCAGCCTCGGGTGCAATCAGGTTAACCTGGTTCGGCTGAGTCGAAGCAAATGAAACCGAACCACCGCCGCGCACGACGACTGTAAGCGCCTGATCGGCCGCCGAGCAGCTGATACCGCGCAACACCAGATTGCCCGCTTCAAGAATAATGATGCCACCGCCCCTGACCATCATTGGCTGAGGCCGACCAACCGCCGGCATCTGCATGTCGAGACCCCGGGGATTTTTGATTCTTACCACAGCGTTCAACTCAAGCTCACCCTGCTGGTTTAGGTAGCGATCCCAGAAGTCATTGATCGTCTCAACCTCAAACTGCACCCGGCCCTCCAAAAGCTGAATCACAGAATCAGCCGAGGGCCGGCCCTTAAAAAATATGTGCTGGTCGCGTTGCAGCGTAACCTCGTCGCTGTCAGCCTTCATTGCCACGGTTGACGATGGAAAAGTGCGACCGGTTTTCGCGTCACATACGTCTTGCATGCTGTTGTAAGTCTCACTATAAGGCATTTCTACTACCCGGCTCATCAGCTGGGCATATTCATCGTAACTCTTGAAAAGCATACCGGCTTTCAGTAGCGGGCCGCCAACACTGCGTCGCCCAACTTCCTCGATGTCAACCGAGGTATCGTAATCGTCACCCGAAACAGAACGCAACAGATAGAGCGGCGGCGGGTTGGCAGCCGCAAAAAGAGCCGCAGCATCTGATTCTTCTGGCTTTACTTCAAGATTGGCGAACCTGATAAAAGCAGCGCTGACCACCCCGAAAACCCGGGTGCGCGACTGATAACCCCGCCGGGCATCACCGAACAGGTGCAAAATTGAAGATTTTGAACTGTAGTGATTTTTTTCGCCCGTTGAGAGAATGTTGCCTTCATACATCGCCTCGCTCTCCTTGCGGCTGCTACGGTCATGAAAGCCATCAAGAATAAAGCTGTGGCCAAAGGTATAACTGACCTGCCTGATCGATTCGTTGCTTTTATCCCAGGGGAGTTGCAGCGGCCCTGAAAACGCTACCGGCAGCGAATCAGCCGGGGTTGTGAATTTAACCGGCGAAAATACATTCGGGTTACTGACATCATAAAAATGAAAAATTTCGCCAAGGTCGCCGGCACCCGAGCAGAGATTCAGCCTGATACCCCGGCCGCCAAGCCATAACCAGCCGCGGTGTTTCCAGACATCAGCCTGCTTCTCATCGCGGGCCACATCGGCAATATTGCCGGGCTCAATCGGCGAGTCTGGAGTCGGGTGATTATATAAAATGAGCGGCCGGGGGCCATCGGTAATCATGCCACGGTAGTCATTACGAATCAGATTGAAGCCATCAGGGCTGCGGCGCGCCGCATCGCTGACATACATGGTAAATTTGCTAAGAACGCCGGGTGCAGTACTGCAAACCTTCACCCGGCGCCTGATCGCAATTTTTCGCTGCGAAGATTTATAGCCCCCCGTCGATTCGATAACGAGAAAACCGTTTCTGGCAACCGGATCATCCCATACAGCCGGGTCGGTTTCACTCGACTCAAAGTCGCGAAGCCAGACATCAACACGAATCGAGGCATCTTTATCAACTTCGCGGGCAAAAGCCTCGAGATCACGGTTCCAGCTGGCGTCAAGAAGATTGTTGATGCAGGTGTCAGTGAACTCGCCCGGTTTGAGCAGCAGCCCGGTCAACTCTTTTTCGGTGGCGCCGCCTGAAAGATTACGGGCAATGCTCGCCCTTACCGTGCCGATACTGCTGTTAATGCCGGCCTCGGCGAGAAAATGTGCCACCTCACCGTTAACAATCGTCTGCATGCCGCTATGCTGATGACCGACAAAAGAATATAGAGAAACCGCCAGAACCAGCAATACAGTGCCGATAACCAAAGCAATCATGATGGCAAAGCCGCGCGAACCTGCGGCAATCTTTTCTGACTGGTTTTTAACTGACATAGTAAAATAATCTCAACCCGGCAGGTTAATGTCAACCGCGTTTGCAAAACTTTACCGCACCGGCATGTAATTCTGCTTAAAATAAACTATAATTACTGTGCTCTGTATAATTAAAACCTGTTATTGAATTTTTTGAGTTTTGGCGGCACCGGCCTTCAAACCAGCCTTCTGTTCAGCAAAACTCAGTAATTGAACCCTGGAGGAATAAAATGAAATATTTTCTGGTAGTTTCTATAATGCTGTTGATAACGGTTGGAGGCATGACAATGATTGAAACCCTCAGTCTTGAGCAACTTGCCCACGGTGCCGATCTGGTGGTCAAGGGCAGAATCACCAGCGTCAAGCCCACTGGCCAGCTTCCTGAAGGCCCCGAAGTTCTCGCCTGCCTCTGTGAAGTCGAAGAAACCCTTAAAGGCGACCCCAAAGTCGGCGATAACATCAAAATCAAGAATTACCGGGGCATCGAAGACTACCCTGAACTCACCGAAAACGCTTCTTATATCTTTTTCCTCAAAAAAGCAGAAAATCATTTTGAATTATTCAACGGCGTGCAAGGCTGTTGGCCGATCGACAAAGACGGGCGTTTTCAGGGTATGGGTTACGGCAAATCCATCGACCAGATTAAAGCCGTTCTTCAGTCAATTCCCCTTAAACAGCCGAGGTTCGAACCCCTGACCTTCTGATAACAAATTCAAACAGGTTATTAACCCCCCATCAGAAAAGCCTGTGCAGGCAAAAGCAGTTAAATGCACAAAAAAAACTCCCGGGCCAGCAAGGCTATCGGGAGTTTTTATTGTTGCGATAATGCGTGGCGATTATTCTCTGAGCAGGTTCAGTATGCTCTGGCGGTTTTCATCCTGGATCTGAAAAGCCTTGATGGCAAACTTCGATTGCAGCTCTGAGAGACTCAGATTGATCAGTTCAGCGGCCATATCAACGTCTTCAATCTTCGACTGGGCGGCCGTAACGTTCACAAGTTCATTCTGCAGGTTAGAAACCTGACTGGCAATGCTGTTGACTGCCGAACCAAGCGAACCGCGCTGCGAAGACATGGCATTAATAGCCTGGGCAGCCTGGGAAATCGCCCGACTGGCCGCCTGAACGCTAGCAACCGACATGCCGCTGACGCCAAGCGCCTCAGCATTAACCGCCGGCTGGGCGTAAGCTTCACCGTTCTGCATAGTCGCCTTCAGTGACCCGTCAAGCAGATTCTGACCGTTATAAACGGCGTTGCCTGCTGTCTGGTCAATCTGGGCAACCAGCTGATCAACTTCGAGTTGTATGTTGCTGCGGTCAGCACCAGTCAAAGTGCCGTTCGTAGCCTGAACCGCAAGTTCACTGATTCGCTGTAATTGTTCGTTAACTGAACCGAGAGCGCCTTCGGCAGTCTGCAACAGTGAAATTTCATCCTGCCGACTGCTGATCTGCTTGATAAGACCTCGTGTCTGTGTTTCAAGCGCCATGGCCATCGCCATGCCGGAAGCGTCGTCGCTGGCTTTAATTATCTTTTTGCCGCTTGCGAGTCGCTCTAGAGACTTTCCTCGGGTTTCATCTGCCCGAAGAAGATTACCGTGTACCCTGTCTGTATTTGTTTTACTGACCACGGTAGAGACCTCCTTGTCTACTAACTTGCCGTACCATAAATATATACTATTTGGTGAATTAAGTCCAGTGTGGGGCTAATTCAGCTTCAGTCAGCCATCGCATCGACCGCAGCCTGTTCAGTTGGGTATGCTTCGCCCATCTGCAACAGACCAACCATTTTAAAGACGCCGGCGGCCAGCTCACTTAGACCAGTAAAAGCCAGCTCGCCATTCTTTTCATCAACGATAATCTCTGCCAGTTCGATTATCTGGGCAATACCCTGCGAGTTGATAACCGGCGAAGCCGTCAGGTTAAGAATGAACTTCTGGTGGCCTTCAGGCAGGGCCTTTTGCACCGTTGCAAAAATCGCAGCCCCGCCGTTTTCGTCAACATAACCACAGGGACGAATGATGAACACACCTTTGCTGTTTGCCGTTGTAATAGTGAAATTACTCATGCCCTGATATTATATTTTAGACTCGCGTATGTCAATTTTTAAAAGGCGGTCTGTAATTCGGCCTGTATAATGCCGTTCTTCTCGCTGATAACTCTGACCTGGCCATGAAATTGGCTGCCAGCTGCCGGCAATTCACCAAAATTTTCTGGAAAAATTATCTCGCAGATTTTCTGAGAGCCCGTTTCGCTTAATTTAACCAGCCGCCCTGCCGGATCGACCGATTCAATCACCCCTCTGATCGTTCTTGACGAACTCTTTGCCACAACTGCCGCCCTCTTCACCGGCGCTGATCTGGGCGTCGAAGAGGGTGCCATAAACGCAAACCATATAAACGCAGTTAATAAAGCGCCAGAAGCATAAACAACCAGGGTGAATCTGATTAGTTCAGGCTCAAACCCAGCCTTTTTTTCTGAATCCTGACGGATTTTCTGGATTTTTTCGAGCTGGTAGGCAGAGCGTTGGGTGCGATTGCGGTTTTCTTCATCGAGACGTTCTTCGGCAGAGGCATACAGGGCGGCTTCAGTCTTGCCGGGGTCAGTGGCGACGATCTGCTTTGCCAGTTCGCCATAAAGCTCTTTATACAGGCCGGTTCTCGGTGACCGGCCGGTTCTGGCCTCAATATATACCCGATAAAAAACATCTTCGTCGGGGTTAGCCTTGAGAATAGCCACAACCTGCTGCAAGTTCTCTTCATCTGCTTCGTTCTTGACGGCATTGAGAAGAATCTGACTGACCGAGGCAAAGTCGAAATGAGCAAGACAGAAAATGGCGTTGCTTCGCTGCACAGGTTTGATCGAATGCAACATCTGCTCAACCAGCGAAATTGCCTGCTTCTTGTCAAAAAGGGCGAACACTTTGATTGCCGCCACCTTGACCTCGTCAAAGCGGTGTTTGATCAATTGCGGCAGCAACGGATGCAATGCCTCGGGGTTTATAACACTCAGGGCATCAATAGCAGCGGTCATCAGCTCAGAATTGTCGCTGTCGAGAAACTTCAGCACCAGGTCGGTCTCACGGGCCGAACCAAAACGCTCAACGCCCGCCAGCACAGCTACCTGCTCGGCAACCGGCAGTTCTTTAAGCACCGACCGGGCATCGGCAATAAACCCGGCAAAACTTTCTTTCTGCAGCGAATCATAAAGGCGTAAACGCTGCTCAGGCTGAAGATCAAGCAGGCTGGTCGGCCGCGCCTTTTCACCTGCCGGGCTTTCGGGTTGAATACTGCCTGATTCAAGAAACTGTCGGGCCAGTTGCCTGACCCGCTGGTCTGCTTCCCCGGCCAGAAAGTGTTCAACCAGCTCGCGTGGCTCTTCTACGCCGTGCCGTATCAACTCACAGAGCTTCAGCACTGATTTGAGCCTTGTCTCGACCTCAGAAGACTTTAGACCGTGGCTGAACCGGTCAATATAAAGCCTGATGCGCTTTTCTTGAAAATGGGTTTCAAGAACCCGCAACATCTGCGCCGGTTCAGCATTAACAATACCGGCCATGAACAAAGATTGCAGAACCCCTTTGAGAATCGTGTCAATCAGCTGAGACTTCTCACCAACACAGGCCTGTCTTGCTTCGAGCAGGCGCATCGGAACCTGCCGGTCAGGGTTGGCCATAAAAACCAGGCCAGCTTTTCTGATCAGCTCTGAATCAGTTTCAACGCTGATAAACCTCAGCATCAGCGATTCTATCTGCTTAAACGGAAAAAAGAACGAGTGAAAAAGCGCCGCCTGCTTTTCGGCCACGCTGTTGGCAAACAGCATCGACTCAAAATGGCGCAGCGCTTCGCTCTGGTCGTAACGATGCAGAATTCTGACCGCCCGCGACCTGATGCCGCAACTCTCGTTGAGCAGCAAGGGCACTATATGCTCGCGCAAACGGTCAGGGCTAAGCTTTTCGAGGGCATCAACCGCCGAACTCAGCACACGGGTATCAGCGTGTTTGCAAAGAGTGGCCACCGCATCGACATCTTCGCCTGACCCGAATTTTTTTAGAAATTTCAGTACCGAGGGCAACAACTGGGGCGAAAAACCCGGCCAGCCAGCCTGCCGCAAACCGGCCAACACAGCCGGGGCCTCTGGTTTGCGCACCGCTTCAAGCATCAGTGCCAGAGCAATCTCGTCACGATCAGGTCTCTGTAACAGATCAACCAGTTCAGGAACCCCGGCCTGCCCTGGCTCACCACCTTCAAACCGCGCAAGAACCTTCTGCATATGAAAACGTATGCCGGGTTCCTGCTCGCGGGTCAGCAGTTCGCGAAAAACTGCCTGCTGCTCATCGCTCAGTGTGAGATCTTCGAGTCTTGATAAAACTGAAAAGCGGATTGAAGGATCCGGAGAACGAAGGTCAGCAAAAAAATCCTTAACCTGATCCATCTAGCCTTCTTATCAGTTTTTGCGCAACAGTTGCGCTTCTTTTTCAAGCAGAGTGAAACCCTGCTTTAGTGGCAGTGCCAGTTCAAACATCTGTAAAGCCGTTTGTCGATCACGGTTGGCAAGCATCAACAACCCGATATTACGCAGCACATAGCGCTGCAACGGATGTTTGCGATTAGCGTAAAATGCCTTTTTAAGAGAATCTTCGGCCAGTCGCTTCTGACCCTGCGACCAGAACACAACACCCTTCAGATTGGCTGCCGAAATTTTCAGATTTTCTGAACCCTCTGATTTTTCGTCTTCAAGCAGTTTTTCGAGTTGCTCAATGAAGCCGGTCGCCTCAGAAAAGTTTTTCGCCTGCCAGGCTTTAACACCAAGAACATACAGACCATTCAACAGATCCTGGCGTTTCTTCTTGATATCGATGCCAGATTCAGCAAGCTGGGCAGCAAAATTAGCATCAGCTTTGAGAACGTTCTGAAGCTTGTCATACATCTCAACATCAGTCTGAGCCTGATGCGCAGAAATCAGTGTGTCTTCAAAATATACCGGGCCACGAAACCCGGCTTCAGGGGCGAGGCTGTCGTCGTAGGCCAGCCACATACCGCCGGTGAGCGGGTAAAATGATTCATCGGCAAACAGGGCAAAAGCTATATCGGTGTAGCGCTTTGTTTCGGCCGGCCAGGCTTTTACTGAGGCAATCATGCCTTCGGCGCTGCCCGGAAATTCTTTGGTGATACGTTCGATAATCGCCGCCTGGGGCACTGGCAGCAGCGCTTCAACAACGATTGAACCTTGATTCAGGCAACACCCGGGAGTAACATTGAAAGATAATTCAGCGGTCTGCCCTTCGCTTACCAGGCCGGTAGTCAAGGTCGCCGGCTCGGATTTCCAGTTTTCGGGAAGAAGGAGCCTGATACTGGCATTTTCGAGGTTGCCAATCAGCATCTGCAGCTTGATATTCACAGCAACGGGCTTGCCAAGCTCGGGCGGCGCAGCCAGACTGGCGCTCAGGTTAAACCATTCGGGCAGTTGCACGGTGGCAGCACCGGCAAACACCGAAATCAGCAGCATCACAAGCGTCAACAGGATTACCGGGTAGCGCTGTTTCATATAAAAGTATGGCTCCTTAATTGATTTTACGGGTAATCGAATCATCGACAACCGGGGCAAATTCATCATTTTCTTCGCCGTCACCGGTTTCTTCGATATCCTGCTGTTCTGCGCCAGGTTCAGCAGTTTCACCGGCAGGGCGGGCCGCATCTTCAGGCTGTTCCTGCTGACCGTAAACAAGCTGCATGAAACGCGGGAAAGTATCATCGACCATGTGCACAAGCACCATCATTGCGAGATCAAACTGCTTACGGGTCAGCCAGCCGTCTTCAAGAATATGCTGGCAGCAGGCCGACAGCGACTTGCCGTCTTTTCCAAGCTCAAACCTGATATCGAGAATCTCGTTTGTGACCTGCATAATGAACAGCAGCACATCTTTTCGCCGCAAATCAACATTGCGAATGAAATTCGGAACCCTGAAAATCAGATGGTTGTTGTGCAGATAAATTACCAGGTGCATGGTGAGGTTATGACCCTGCATGTACAGTTCAACAGCTTCGTCATCAAGCTGATTGAAACGCATGTTGTCGTCTGCGAGGTATTTCCGAACCTCTTCCATTACTCTAAGGCCGTCAGCGGTGCTGTTATCGGGCAGATCAGCAGATTTGTCGTTCATCTTGATACCTCAGCAATCATGCGTTTAAACTCTTCGGGCGAAATATTAAAAGCCTTGCAGGCAAAACCAAGAATCTTTTTTTCGGAATCCTCGACGACGCCGTCACGGAAAGCCGCCTGGCACAGGTTTTTGAACAGTCTCTGGTGGCTGAACTTCTCGCGCAGCCCCCCTGAAACTTCGATGCCGGCCAGCTGCCGACGCACGTTGTTGAACATGGTTATATAGGCGTCTTCAGACACATTGAGCGCAACCCGCAGTCTTTGCAGCAGATCGCGTTCAGGCGGTTCGATCTGACCGTCTCGCATTACTTCAAGCAGAACCAGTGAGAAAAATTCAGCAATATTCAGCGGTGCTTTTTTATGTTCATCAGGCTTTTCGCAGACCTGCACCGTCAAAAAGGGCTGCAAAATCTTAAAAAAGCCAAACTGCTCAACCCGGGTGCCAAGACGATCAATCAGGCGTCTGGCCCGCTGGCGGCACCAGGCATCAACAGCCTTTTCGGCCTGGGTCTGCGGGGTCATGCCACACAGTAACTGCATGTTCCCGGCTGCCAGGCTGGCGGCGCCGTTCAAAACCTGTGTTTCGATCAACCGCTGCAATTTTTGAATGCGCGAATTGGCAAGCCCGCCGTTTTCATTGTGAAGGGTCTCGCAAAACTCTTCGATAGCCTGGTCACAGCGTTCAGCAGCCTTTACCAGATGACGCTGCACCGCGCCTATTTCTGAATAGTGCATCAACAAACGCACATTCAGCTCTGAAAACTCATTATTTTTTATCTGGCCGGCATCGAGCAACCAGGCAGCCCGATGCAGCAGGGCATTGAAATAAAACTGGTCGTTCTCAAGGGCATTGCAAAAAAGCTGCTGAGCCTCTTCAATACGACCGCTCTTCTCAAAAAGAATGGCAAGATTGCAAAAAGCCTCTGGAGCACCCGGCACAATCTGCATTGCCTGGCGATAAGCCGCTTCAGCGCCCGCAATATCACCCTGAATTCTCAGGCAGACACCGAGAAGGTTCCAGGCCCTTGCCAGGCGAGGGTCGGCAGCCAAAGCCGCCTGATAATGCTTGACCGCCGCAGCAATATCACCGTTGGCCTGACTTCTGACCGCTGCGGCAAAAGAACCAGTCACATCAAAACGTTCAGACTTGAAAATACAGCTGTCTTCAAAACCGGCACCCGCCTCATCAGCAGAGCGAGAAAAAGCCGCCAGTGCCGCGCTGTTGAGACTCTGAAACATTTCGCTGCTGATGTTTCCCCGGGCGAGTTCTGAACCGGTCGAAAAAGAAAATATGGTTCCATGGGCATTGTCGTCAGCAAGCAGCGAAATATTGTCGTTAGTAAATTCTGCCCAGGCCGCCGAAGGCAGGTCAAAGCCCAGGCAACAGAACCCGCCTGCATCAGACAGCTTTACTGCAGCATCCATGCCTATTCCTCAGTTTCTGATTCTTATAACTCGGGCGGAAAAGCCGAACCCTTCTCACTGTAGACGCCAAATTTCAGTAATCCCCAGATATTGCCGGTTCTTTCAAATTCAAGTTCGATATTTTCGCTGATCGGCGCCTGCTCAACACCGTTACCATCGGTATAAACCAGGCTCATATCTGCACGGCCAACCGCCTGGTCGTCAGCGACCTGAATACCGATATTGGCGATCTGAAAATCTTTTACGGCGGCTCCCGCAAAGAAAGTTTTCAGACGGGCAATGAATTTATCTGAACCAACTTCGTTGATATTGCCAACCCGGCGGTATTTTAAATTAGTGTCAAGGCAGGCGTTGGCCGCATCGGCATCTTCGGCTCTGACAGCCGCCGAAAACCGGTCAACAACCGCCGCAACTTCAAGTTGTTCGGGGTCGAGAGTCGAAGACGAATCGCCACCGCCACCACCACAACCGGTGATCAACAGGCCGAAACAAACGGCGGCGCACAGCAAAATTCGCAGACCAGAACGTATATTCTTCAAGTGTTTTTCTCCGAGGTGGCCAGCAGAGCGCTGGCTCTGCCGCAGAAGTTCTTTTTGAGAGACCTCACCGGTCAACCCCCAAAAAACCCGGCAGCATAGATCGAGGTTCCAGGCACCCGGCCGCACTAACTGGCAGCCGGGTGCCTGGATTTTTTGCGATCAGGCCTTGCCAGAGCAGCCCATGATGCGCATCTTGCGCTGAACTACTTCTTTGATTGCCTGACGGGCCGGAGCCATGTATTTGCGCGGATCGAATTCGGCGGGATTTTCGAAGAAGACCTTGCGGATCTGGCCGGTCATCGCCAGGCGCAGGTCGGTATCGACGTTGATTTTGCAGACGCCGGTTTTAGAGGCCTGGCCGATCATTTCTTCGGGAACGCCGCGTGAACCAGGAATCTGGGCGCCGTATTTATTGCAGATATCAGTCAGATCTTTCGGAACTGAGCTCGCACCATGGAGAACCAGCGGGAAACCAGGCAGTTTTTCCTGGATTTTGGCGAGACGGTCAAAAGCAAGCTGCGGCTCACCTTTAAACTTATAGGCGCCGTGACTGGTGCCGATGGCAACGGCCAGAGAATCGCAACCTGATTTTTTTACGAATTCGAGAGCTTCATCAGGATCAGTGTAAGTAGCGTCTTTGGCAGAAACCTTGACTTCATCTTCGACACCGGCGAGTTTGCCGAGTTCGGCTTCAACAGTGATTCCGCGGGCGTGGGCGTATTCGACGACCTCTTTGGTAATACGAATGTTTTCGGCGAGCGGGTATTTGGAAGCATCGATCATGACCGAGGTAAAACCGCCGTCGATACATTTTTTGCAGATGTCGAAATCATCGCCGTGGTCGAGGTGCAGAACAACCGGAATCGACACGCCTGAAGCTTCGGCCATTTCCAGAGAGGCCTGGATAAGGTGAATGAGGTATTCATGGCGGGCATACTTGCGGGCGCCGGCCGAAACCTGAATGATCAGCGGTGCTTTTTCTTCGATAGCCGCTTCAAAGATACCCTGAACGATTTCCATATTGTTGACGTTAAACGCGCCAATTGCATATCCGCCTTTATAAGCCTTTTCAAACAGTTCCTTTGAACTTACCAGTGGCATTAAATGTCCTCCTGTGCCTGACTTTGTGCCGATGCGTCGCGGCAAAAACATACGCGGCGTCATCTTCTTCATACCCTGAGAATTCTAGCAATATAAAACATAAAAGTCAAAGTTACCCTGCAAGGCTTAAGTCATAAACACCTTCAGATGTACACACTCGCATAATCGATATGTTATAATCAAAAAAAGGGTAGCAAATGGCAACTCTGCCGAATAAAGCATATATGGCCGGTTGGTTCGCAGTGATCTTTGCTGCGCTTTTTGTGCTTCCGGTAATGGGCATTTCGCCTCAGGGGTCAGAGTATCTGCGCAAAGCCCGGGTATTTTTCGCCTCTGATGATTACCGTATGGCCCTTGATTACCTGCAACGCGCCCGCCAGCTCGACCCCACCGCCCCCGAAATCGAAGAGTTTGCCCCCCAGCTGCAAAAGAAAATAGACGAGAGAGTCAAAGAACTGCGTCAGCGTGCTGATTTTTTTCTCGAATCCAAAAACCTGCCCGAAGCCGAAAAGCTGTTCAGTGAAGTTCTGACACTTGCTGCAAGCGATGAACACTCACTCGCCCGCCTCAAAGAGATTACCTCGACCTATAAGCAGATTGATGAATTCAAGAACCAGGGCATCGATGTTCAATCATCTACCGGGCGAAGCCATGACGTCGATATGTATTCAGCCGTTTCGTTTATGAACCGTGCCCAGGGCTTTTTTGCCCAGGGCGACCGGGGCAATGCCCTCGATATGGTTGAAAAGGTTCTCAAACGCGAGCCAGGCTATAAGCCCGCCTTAGCCCTTAAAGAGCGCATTCTTGACATCAACCGTCTTGAATCCTTTGTCGAAAAGGCCGAAACTGCCTTTCTCGAAGGCCGCATGCGCGAAACCGTTGATTCACTCAACAAGCTGATCCGCGAGATGCCAGACCGCCATGAGTTCATTCTCATGCGTGCCAAAGCTTTTCTCAAACTTAAAAACTTCGCCGCCGCCGAAAAAGACCTCTGGAAGTATTACCGCCTGAAACGAGAACCGGCAAGCATTTTCCCATTGCTCTCTGAAGCCAGTTTCGGCCAGCAGCATTACCTGAATGCCTACGCCTTTTCGTTCGACCCATCGACCCGTGAGCCATTGAAATCCCTCGGCTACCGGTTCCGCTGTCATTTTTTTGCTTTTCCGATGCATTACGGCCTGATCGGGGCTTTTCTTGCCCTGATACCCTTTGCCATCTACTTCACCTGGAATGCCGCCGAAGCTCTCTTTTTCGAAAAATTTTCGATCAGTTCACTCGGCCTGGCAATCTCGTGCATGATTACCATTTTGTTCAAGTCACCCGAGCAATGCCTTGGCAACCTGATCGTCGTGGCCCGCGACATGAACATCGCCTGGATAAACTACCTCACCGGCATTACCCTGTTCAAAGCCGGTCAGATAGAAGGCGCCCAACGCTTTCTCGCTTTCAGTTTCACCAATGAAACCATCAGGCCCCGGGCCTACTATTTTCATGGCCTGGCCCGCAAACTGCTGAAGCATAATCTATACGAACTCGATTTTGAAGAAGCGGTTTTATCAGGGCTTGGCAGGCACAAGAGCGGCTGGCACCCGAACTTTGTCAAACAGATTGAGCGTCAACTGCTAATCAGTTATAGTAAGGATAAGTCTGACGAAACTTTCGAAGGAATGGCCTTTAAACTTGTCGAGGATGTAACAGGGGGCTGACAATGATTCGTAAAGCTTGTTTTTTTGCATCGATAACCGTTCTCTTGCTTTTTTCGAGTTCGCCGGCCTCTGCCGATGCGCTTGGGTTTGCCAAAAATATTTTGAGTCTGGCCGACCTGAAGTGTGATTTCGGTTGGGGTGTCGACACTTACGAAGACGTCAAAACAGTAACGGGTATTGAGCCTAAGGTCTCTGGCCTTGAAATGGTGCTCACCCCTGACGAGTTTGAAAACTCAAGCAAAATGCTCAAAGAAGCTGATGGAAAAAAATTACTCGATCTTATAAACAAGAATGGCGGGGCGGTAATTAACGAAGAAAAATTTCTCGCCTTTCTCTATAAGCACTTCTACCTGGACTCAGGAAGCAGGGACAAAGAACAGGTTTGGCACAAAGAAGAAGAACGTAAGTTCCCTTTTGATTACGATGGCAAGCGCACCAGGAAGCCACATACCAAAAGATATTTCCTCTGCCTTGATGAAAAACCAACCTGGCATTACACCGGGCCTCCCGGCGATATAAAACCCGACGCCAAATCATGTGATGTTAATAGAGACTTCTGTGGTTATGGCGAAAAAGACAACGGGAATCCCTGCGAAAGATGGGAAGAAAAAACAGACCTTAACGGCAACGGGAACACTGATGATCCCGGCGAAAAAGTTAAGCAAGAAAGGCACAATCAAACAGAACCCAATGTTTACACCAACCTCCACAAATATCTCAAAAAAGAAGAGGGTGTGGGTGTAAAAGAGAACCAGAGCGATGTCGAATTCAAGCTGATTTTTAAAGATCGTACGCCACCGATTATCGAAGGCTGCAAAGACGGCAAGTTTCCTGAACTCGGCTCTGACAAACCGGCAACCACCGGTGACTGGTATAAAGTTGAAGGCCTGAAAATTTCTGACAATTCCTCTAAATTTGTGGGCACCTGTCTGGCCCTCGGCAAAATAGACAGGATTCCGGCCCTCACCTGGACAGCCGAAGAAAACTGGGTATTTGAACCACCCAGAGCACTAACGTCTGGCGAAGACACCGACTACGTTATCATGCCGAACGCCTGCCACGGCGTCATGCGTTACAGCGTCTTCGCCTGGGATAAAAGCGGCAACATCAACCCCGGTGAACCGAACATCAGAGATGACGAACCCTGTATCTGCTACGGGCTGAGCGATCCCCCCGATGGCATAACCGATCTGGGCGATGTTCCAAACTCGGCACTGCCATGGCCGATTGTTGCATCCTGGCCCGAGTCGATCAAAGATATCGATAAGACCAATATCGACAAAATCGATCTGTCGAAGGTCAACCCCGGCGACCGCCGGGGCGAAGGCAACGTACATATTCGCGACAATGACGCCCCGAACCTCGTTATCCGTATTGAATCGCTCAAAGACAAATCAAGAATCTTTTTCCCGCCGGTCATGCCCCCAAGTGCTTTGCCCATCTTCAATTCTACCGAATTCGAAAAATACAAAGCCGACCCCGAAGGCAATGCCAAAGCCTACCGTGACTTTATCGGCGTTACCCCCGAAGCAAAATATGACACTACCAAACTCGCCAATCTCGATCTTAAACTGCCAATCTACTTCAGGGTTATTGCCGCCCTGCCACGCAAAACCCTTGCCTTTAGCGACGCGGGCATGGCCCCGGCAGATGTAGCACGTCTCAGCCTGTTCAAAGATACGACCAAACTCGATTTCACAAAAACCCATGTCAGACTCGAAGACTACAACCAGTCTGACACCACAGGCGATGGTTCACCCGAAACAGCCGAGGCAACCATGGGTGCCCGCAACGGTTTCGGCGGCGAAATAACCGCCCTTCTTACTACGCCCCTGCAAGAAGATGTTGAATACCAGATCAGCATCTGGGTCGATGATAACGTTAAATGGGCAACCATAGATGAATCGGGCAAGGTTCTCGAAAAAATCATTGCCGTACCAACCGGGGTAATCGCCGGTGAAATTAGAGTCGAAGCGGCAAACCAGTACCCCGCCGCCTCATACCAAGCCAGGCTCGACAAAGAAAAGGCAGTATCTGAGCCACTCACAGTCGTTTTTCGTGAACCGACTCAGCCGGTCAAGGGTGAGCTGAATGAAGAAACCATGAGCAGGCTCAAATTCCCTTATATCATGGCAACAGCCACCGACTACGCCGGGATAACCAGAAAAATAAAGCTCTATGTCGAAGTTTCAAACGAAAATCCCGAAATCAGGGTGCTTGAACGCACCCACGAAAAAAATAAAGACTGAACCGGAGCCGCAAACCATGAGCAGAGCCATTCGAGCGAAATGCCCGGCCCCTTTCAAAAAGGGCGCCGGCGTTTCGCTGGTCGAAATTCTCATGGCTCTGTTCATTCTGGCGATTGCCGTTCTGCCCGCAATTGGCAGTTTCTCAACCTTCTACGGCGTGGCCACCCGGCAGATGGAACAGGAAATGGCTCTCAAGCTCGGTGAGGCTGTCGTTAACGTTCTAATGACGACAACCTATTCAGAACTGGTCAAGGGCACCCTGACCAACCTGCCGTTAAATATCCAAACTCCATCAGGCACTTTTGCCGGCACTCTGAATTTTTCAGGTTCTTCTGCCACCAGTACACCGATCATCATCGGCAAAACCAGTTACATCGTCGGGGCTCAAATTACCAAAGTCTTTGTCGCCCAGGATACCTACAACCCCCACAATAACGCTCTCGAGTTTTCATGGTTACCACCTAAAGGCCCGGGCGGGGGGCCTCCGCCTCCCGTTCCACCGCCGGTTCCGCCCGTCGGAGCGCCACCACCCTCGATGATTGCCACCTATTCCTGTCACGATGATCTTCTCTGCATTCAGGTCTCGGTTGACTACGGCGGCCCGGCTCTCTTCAAACTTGCGACCTTCAGAGCGGACATGACCAGATGAAATTCATTACCAACAATCGCCGTGGCATTGCAATAGCGGTGGTACTGATGTTCTGCACCGCCATTCTCGGGCTGGTAACCGTGCTGGTATTCAACACCCGTTCGCACCGGGGTTCCCACACCTACCAGTATGACACTTCGCGGGCGCTGATGGCCGCAACCGCCGCAATGCAGCTTGCAATATACAAATACCGGGTATTGCCGTCTGACTACTACAAAATTCATACTATTGAAGAGGCGGTTCGCAAATCAAGCGCCGATGCAGTCGCCACTGCCGAGCTTGCGGCCTTAAAAACCGCCTGGATGGCTGACTTTCAATCTGACAATAAGGACGGGCCTGCCGCAAAAATCAAATTACAGCTTGACAATAGTGCGGGTATAAGTCACTCATTCGGCGTAGAAGAGTTCAGCATTGTTTCTAAAAAAGGTTCAGGGTATGACAAAGATTATCTCAAAATTCGCGCCTGGGGTTCGGCAGGGGCAACGCGCAAAGTCCTGGAGGAGCTGATTGAAGTCAGAATCTCGAAATAGCAGTCGCCAGGGCTTCACCATCGCCGAAACACTCGTAGCAATTATGATCTTTTCGGGTTTCATTTTTACCATGATGTCTCTCTACCGGCGCAGCACCGACTCCTTCAAAATCACCGTCTGGAAACAGGAACGAACCGCCCAGTCAGAGATCTTCTGGGCATTTATGCGCAAGCACCTCGAAGAAGCTACAAACTACCTTGATCTCGCCGGGCAGGCAGGTCAGGCCAATCCGGTGATTCCAGAAGATCCGCGACCGTTCAAGTTTCACCCCAACCCGTCTGCAGCCGCCGACGGCAACATTGCCGCCTGGAACGTCTCGACTACCAAATTCGATTTCTCATCTTCTCACGCACACGCCAGCCAGCATACCAACTATTTTCTTGTGAAAAACAAAAAGCGGCTTGAACTGAAAAGTTCGGCAACAGCAAAGCCCATCGCCGCTCTTGATGACGTCGAAGAAATTTCCTTCACCATTTCTTCAATTGTCAAAAACGCCACCAACGAAGACAGCATCATAGCCGGTATCGACCCCAACGCCATTGGCACCCTCGTTGAACTGGCTCTGACCCTTAAACCACCGGCTGACTATCTGGCCAGCGATATAAAAATGCCGCAAAACCATAAGTTCAGAGTAAATGTGGCGCCGCATTCAGATTCGGCGCCGGCCTACTGATAATGAAGAAACCGCCAGATGCCAGCCTGATTTTTGCTGCCGCTCTGGCAACTATAGCTATGCCCGTCTCATCCCAGGAAATGCTTACCCTTGCCGTTGAACCGGCGCCGCTTGCCTGGGGAGTCGCGATTTTTCTTGCCCTGCTGCTTATTCTGCTGACCGGCATCATGCTGACCATCTTGAAGAAGTCGATTGGTGACGAAGTTAAGCTGCAGCAGACCGTTAAAAAATCAGTAGAAGATTCGTATGCCCGAAAAGTAAGACTTGAATACCAGGCAAAGCAGGCTCTGCTCGACAAAAAGCTCGACCAGGTTCGCCAGCGTTTTTCCATGGTTATGATGAAAGTTAAAAACCTGCTCGATACTCTCGACCCCGAACACCTCTTCAAAGCCATTTCTGATCTGGTTGAAGCAGACATCGGCGCCAACCGCTACATTGTCTTTCTCATCGACCCGGTTAAAAATGAGCTTTACCCTTTCAGATGGCTTGGCTATTCAAGCGAAATTCAGAAAGTTCTCTTCATGCCGGTTGAATCAGCCCATATTCTCACCTACGCCATCAAGCGCCGGCAGTCGGTTTTTCGTGCAAATGCCATCACTGATATTGAAGTGCGCAAACTGCTTGACCGCAAGCCCGTATCGAACACGCTGGTGGCCATACCTCTGATCAGTCGCGATAAATCATACGGGGTCGTGCATATTGAGTCTTTCGCTGACGGGCACACCGAACTCGACGACAGTGAAACCCGCTTTCTTGCAGCACTTCCGACCTTCATCGGCGGCGCCCTCGCCAATGCCGACATTTTTGTGCAGACCCGCGAAGAATTAACATCGGCACGTAAGATCACCGAACAGGAAATCGCCGAAAAGCGCCGGTTGCACGATATTTTCTCGCGATACACCTCTGCCGAGCTGGTCGAAAACCTGATGAAAAGCCCCGACAAAATAGACCTGGGGGGCGTCAACAAAACCGCCGCCATCATGTTTTCTGATATCGCCGGTTTTACGGCATTCAGCGCCAAATTTTCTCCAAAAGAAGTCGTTAATCTCATGAATGAATACCTGTCGCGAATGACCGAGGTAATTCTCGACCATCAGGGCGAAATCGACAAGTTTATCGGCGATGCGATCATGGCGAGGTTTGGCGTGCTCAGCGACCTGCCATACCCGGCACGCAATGCCGTTGAAGCCGCCTGCGCCATGCTCGAAGAACTTGACCGACTGAGAAGCGAGTGGGCCGCACGGGGGCTTGAAAATTTTAATATCAGAATCGGTATCGCCACCGGCCCTGTTCTGGCTGGCAACATCGGTTCAGCACGCCGCCAGGAATTCACAGTCATGGGCACCACGGTTAACCTCGCTTCACGCCTCGAAGCACTCAACAAAGAGACCGGCAGCCGTATTCTTGTCGATGAAGAAACCTTCAGTCACCTTCCAAAGGGGCTGAAGTTCGTCAAACGCGAAAACCAGAGAATTCGAGGTCTAACTGACCCGCTGACCGTCTATGAGATTCATGAACTGAACAAAGGCGCCAAAGTGATCTCGCTGCAATCTAAAATCGACCAGAACCAGAATCAGAATCACCAGCGCCCAGCGCCAATACCCGCTGCCGCCGAACCCACCCGCCACGACCTCTCAGAAAAGCCCTGAAGAAATCTTTAAACCAGCGCCAGAAAGATTTGACACATTGTTTGTTTTGTAATGTTGTAGCCTCAGTAGAGGTATAAGTTCATTCTTCAACCAGTTTCGCAGTAACCACCATGATAATCTCGTTATCCGTCTTTTCGCTGTCGCGCCCCCTGGCCAGGCCGCCGAAAATTGGAATATTGCCAATCAGCGGAATCTTCGACCTGGTTTCGCGCTCTTCGCGGTTGATCAGACCGCCCATGACGATCGACGCACCGTTTTCAACCCGCAGTGAACTCTCAGCCTCGCGGGTGCGAATCTGCGGGTAGCCCTGCTTCGTCTGGGCGACAACCGAACTCACTTCACCCTTGATCTTCATGTTGATGCTGTCATTGGTGCCGATATCGACGTCTTTAACCGTCATTTTGATGCCGACGTCAACCCACTGCAGCTGGGTATTCAGCTTCAGAACCGAGCCCGAGTCGGTGGTGGCGGTCGCTTCGACTTCGAGTGGAATGCGGTCGCCGATGGTAACCTTGGCCTCTTCACCCTCAATGACCCGCAGATTCGGCTGTGCAAGAATCTTTGCGTCTTTGCCTTCATTAAGAACTCTTAGCAACAGCGGCAAAGTGTCTTTGTCGTGATACTGCTTGATCTCATCATAGCTGAAAGCTGCTTTTTCCAGATCGATGCCGAGCTTTTTCAGCTTCGACCGCGAAATCTCTGCGAGTTTGAAGCTGATCAGCACCTGCTTGCGTTTGCAGCCGAGTGCTTTGAGAATGATCTCAGCCTGCTCGACCTGACCGGCTTTGCCGATCAAAATCAAATTCCGGTCACCGGCAACCTTTAACTGCGGCAATGCCGCCATCAGTGCCGCTTTTGCCTTTTCCGGGTCGATATCGCCGGGCTTGAACTCGCGATGAATGACCTTTTCGCGGCTGTCGATCTGGGCAAGAATCTGCTTCAACCGCTCACGGTCGACGGCCGGCCCTTCGATAACGCAGGCACCGGTTCCGCCCATATCGGCCACACAGGCTCTGGTTCCGGCCGATGCGGCAATCAGGCTGACCTGTTTAAAATCAATAGTCTCAGGGAAAAACACCTCGTTACCCCACAGTGTTTCCTGGCGCCAGCGGTCGAGGCGCTGTGCAGTTCTGCCTGTGGCATCGCTGATTGTCAGCCCGGCCGGGCTGACAACCGCATCGGTCAATGAAAGCTCGCGCACTGCCAGCTGTGCTTCTGCAGCTGTCATGGTAATGGTTTTCGTGTCTTTTTCGGCTGCCGGCAGCTGCCCGGCCATTTTTCTGGCGTCATTGAGCTGGGCTTCCGGGCCCATTATTACAAGGTTATTGCTCTGTCCCGGCATCAGCGAGGTTTTCAGCCCCGGCATCGCACTTTTCAGAAGGTTGTTGAGCCAGTCGGCGGTAAAACCATCGGGTACTTTCAGAATTTCCGGGTTGTTGCCCGACTGGTATCTTGAAGCCTTTTCAGGCGGGTAAACAATAATCGTGTTTTCGCCAAGTTTGCAGGCTTCGAGGTTGATGGTTTTCAGAACCACCTTGAAAGCTTCTTCAAACTCAAGGCCATTCAGATGGGCGGTGATTTTCCGCTGGCTCTGCACTGATTCATCAAGAAAGACATTGCAGCCCTTTTCTTTCGCATACAGCTCTATCAGCTGGCTCAACGGCGCATCAGAAAGCTTCAGAACCGCCCCCGGCAGTGCCGAAGTGACAGACAGACCGATCAACGCTGCGGTAATAATTCGTTTAAAACCCTGATTCCTCATTTTTTCTCCATCTTCACTTTTCTGACGGTTTCTTTGCCGTTTCCGTCCGCTTCGACAAGTTCGAGTTCATCCGCATTGGCGCTTCTGATCTTCGCTCCGCCCGGTGTCATCTCGCCGCATTTCAGCACCGCAAAATGACCCGCGCTTTCAATGATCACTGCCGGCGAAGCCTGATCGGCAAAATAGCCGATATAACGAATGTTTTCACGCATCACCGGCGGTTTGACCTGTGCAGCCATCGGCTGAGCGAATGGCCTGCCGCTGTTTATCATCCGGTTGTCATCACCGGCTTCGGCCGGTTCAGGAGTTTTTTCAGCGGTGCCCTGCGCTTCCCAGGCTCCGCTTCTGACCGCTGCGACGATTTCGAATTCCCAGTCATCTGATTCTGGCTGTTCAAGCCTGATTCTTTTGACAAGAGCGGCCCTTTCAGCATTGATATTGTTAAGAATCATCGTCAGGTTGTTGATTGCACCGTTTCCGGTGAGTTTGATGGCAGCGGGCCTGCCGTTATCCTGTGCCGCTTCTGAAAGCTTGATGCCAAGCCGTTCCGCCATCTGTGACCATCTGGCCAGCAGCTGCCCGGCGTCGGCTTCCGGCGCATTTTCAAGGCATTGCTTTGCCCTGGTCGCCCAGGCATTGATTTCTTTCAGCTTCGGCAGTTCGGCCTCGATCGCAATAATTTCCCTCTCGACTGCGCCGATATCGCCATCGAAGCGAAGCATTCCGCCGCCGGTAAAAGCCGCCAGATTGGCGATAACAAGCAGGGTTGTCAGTGGTTTTATCCTGACCATGTGAATTGTATCGTCAGCAGGTTGTTGTCGCGACCGGCGACACTGAGGCTGCCACGCCCGCCGAAATGAAGGTTCAGCCAGCCTGAAACGGTATTGAGATCGGGCGCGTTCAGCAGAATTTTTCCACCGGTCAGATCGGCGTCGAAACTCAATAAAGCCACCCCGGCCGGGCAATCCTGCTGCAGTGATGCCAGTCGCGTTATCGGGCTGCTTTTTTTGTCTGCCAGCCAGTTGTTTCTTGCCGCAACCCTGCCGGCAAGGTCTTGAAGGTTGTCGTTATTTCGCAGCAGAGCGGATTTTGCTTCAAGCTCTGTTGACCTGAGCCTGGCATCGGAAAACCTTGTTTCCGCTTCAAAAACAGTTGCATATTTTTGCCCGACCAGCAGTAACTGCAGGGTTAAAACAATGACAAGACCGGCCTGCAGCCATTTTTCAGTCTGCAGCTGCCCTGCGGTCGCTCTTTTTATCAGATTGGTCTTTATCATTTCCTGCGTTATCGGTTATCGGCAATTACAAGAAAAATTTGACATTCGTTGTTGATTATACTTAGCATTACCCACTGGTTGTAATCTGGAAGTAAATAAACGGCTTTGATTCTTCCATGCCATTTTGTTTTTTTTACGAAAGTGTGCAGTGGGTCTAAAAAATATTTTTTGGGGGGGCACATGATTCATCGTTGTTTACGCAACAAAACTGTCTGTTTTGTTATTGTTGCAATGTTCTTCTGCATAAGCAGCAGCTGGGCTGGTGACAACGTAATCGCCACAAGTCCAGAAACAATGATATCAACTCTTTCCGCCGGGCTTAATTTTAATGAGTCTTTTACCCCTCTGTCGCCTGAAGAGTTTTTCAGGAGCAATGCGCAAGCATCATCAATACAGAGACCTATGGTTCGCTCTACGGAAAATGCCAGTTCTTTTTCGGCAGAGCCAGTCAATCTAGCCAGATTCGCGACGGCCAATGCGTCAAGTCATTGGCCATGGCCGCTGGCCTATGGGCAACACGGTGAAAATATATGGCTGACAGCAGCAAAACAACTACCATTGAAGTAAGAAAAGTAGCGGTCAGTCTTATCGGTCTTGGCAAATGGATGAAAGAAGCCAAAGATCCCTCTGCTGCTTTACCGCCGTTTGCAAAAGCTGAGGTATGCCCTTTGGTTCCCTGGGAAGAAATGCTTTCACTTCCACAAGGCTATTTCTCTTCTCTTGCGGTTGGCGACCCTGTTAATACCTCTTCAGGCAACTTTGCTCTGCCAACGGTCGACTTCACTTTAAAAGGCCGCCGCTCATTCGCTGTTGCACGTATTTATAATTCCCTTGATCCGAAGGTCACGCTTTTCGGGCGTGGCTGGTCGTCACCGCTGCTGGTTAACCTTGAAATAGCCACCGAAAATGTTGTTTTCACTAATTCTGACGGCTCACGCCTGCTTTTTAACCGAAACGGCAACACTTTCGCCCCGGCCTCTTCAACCGATCTCAAGCTTGAATACAATGCCGACACTGAATTTTATACCCTCTCTCACCCGCACGGCACCAGCTGGATATTCAACAGCCTCGGCCAGATCGTGCAGATGCTGCGCTCCTGCTGCGGTCAGGGCGCTGCCGATGCCATCGTTTTTTCTTACGACGACTCGAACCGCCTGGCGGCAGTAACGACACCCTCTGGCAGGTCACTCTCTTTTACCTTTAATGGCGACAACCTCATAACCGCCGTCAGCGACTCAACTGGCCGAACTTTCAACTATGCCTACGATGCAGATAAAAATCTCGTCAGCTTTAAAGCCCCTTTGAATCGCGAAACTGTTTATACATACGACGAAGACGGTTTCATGACCGGTTATACCCTGCCCGGTAACCGCAGCAGCGAAATCACCTATGCTGACCATCGTGTGACTTCGGTCAAAGACCCGACCGGCGCCCATAGTGTCTTCACCTGGGATCTTGATAACCACAAGCTTTCGCTTACCGACTTTGCCGGGGTTATACATGAATACACTTTCGATGCAGACTGGCGCATTATTTCTTACTCGGTTCCTGCAGCTGGCATGACCAAGGGCTTTACTGCCGCAAACGGCCGACTTGCCGCTCTAAGTGACAGTCTTGGAAATTCAGACGCGTATTCTTACGACGAAAATGGCCAGTATCAGTCTCATACCGACAAATTAGGCAATATAACCACCTTCACCTGGCACCCGACTCTTAAAAAACTTACCGGTAAAACCGACGCTCTTGGCCGTAACTGGTCCTATGAATGGTGTGCACGCAGCAATCTGATTCGCGAAACCGACCCGGCCGGAAACATCACCCGCTACACCTACGACAGCCACAACAACCGCACCTCAAAATCCGACCCGCTTGGCCGTGTCACCCGTTACATTTATGATTCAACCGGGAACTGGTTATTACAAACCATTGATGCAATGGGCGGGATTTCAAGTTTTACATACGACCTTAGAGGGAATCTTACCTCTTCAACAGATTCGATTGGTAGAACAACAGTTTTTGAGTATGACATCATCGATAGATTAGTAAAATCAACATACCCTGATGGTCGTCACACGCAGATCAACTATGACGAAGCAGGGAACATTGCTTCTATCATCGATAATCTTAACCGCATTACTGCCTACACCTACGATGCCGCTGGCAGAATGCTGACTACTACACGGCCTGACGGCAGTGTGCTCAGTCACACCTATGACGCTTCCGGTCGCAAAATCTCTTCTACTGACGCTCTCGGCCGAATCACCAGCTATGAATATGATGCGCTCGACAACCTCGTCAAGGTTACATACCCTGATCAGAGCTGTCAGACATACGTTTATGACACCGAAAAGCGCCTGATTTCAAGTTCAGACGAGCTTGGCAACGTCACCGCCTATGAATACGACCCGATGGGCCGCATATTGGCAACCATCGACCCGGCCGGTGCCAGATACGAAAGCACCTATGACGTTGCCGGGCGTAAGGTTGCCGCCAAAGACCCGCTTGGCAGAACCACCACCTGGGTCTATGACGTTCTCGACCGGGTAACGAAAACCACAGAACCCGATCAGACTTTCAGTCTGAGTGCTTATGATGCGATTGGCAATCTGCTGATCAGCACCAATGCCTTGAATCAGCAGACCGTTTATGAATACGACGCACTGAACCGCCAGATCAAAACAACCAGACCCGGCGGCGCACAGTTCGTGACCGCTTATGATGCCGCCAGTCAGGTTATTTCAGAAACCGACGCGCTTGGCAATACGACCTCGTACAGTTACGATGCCGGTGGCAGGCGTGTTGCGACTACAAGTGCAGATGGCAAACAGTTCATAAACGTTTATGACACTGCCGGCAGACTGGTCAAAGCGATCGATCCGCTCAATGCTTCTTCGACCGTAAGCTACGACATCATGGGCCGCGCTGTCGCAGAGACCGACGCTCTCGGCAGAACCAGCCGATATGAATACGATGCCGGCGGCAAGCGTATCGCAAAAATCGACCCAATGTGGCGCCGAAGCCTGTATGGTTACGATACAAGAGACCGGCTTACCACCGAAGTCGATGCCGAAGGCCGCATGGTTTCGCATGCTTATGACGCAGCCGGTCGAAAAACCGGTCTGACCGACGGCGCCGGGCGAATCTGGCGCTGGGTTTACGATGCGGTTGGCAGGGTTGTTGCCGAGATCGACCCGCTCGGTCATGAAGTGAAGAGTTCTTACGATCTGGCCGGAAACCCTGTTCTCAAGACCAATGCCCGCAACCAGGCAACCGGTTATGAGTATGACCTGATGAACCGGCTGGTCAAAGTTAATTACCCCGATGCAACTGCAGCGACCTTCAGTTATGACGCTCTGGGCCGCGAGCTGGTCAGAAGCGGTGCTGCCGGTGCGGTCGAAAAATCTTACGACCTGGCCGGAAACATGGTTTCTGAAAAGTTCATCAACCACAACAAGGCCTGGAACTACAGTTTCGATCTGATGGGCAACCGAATTCAGGCGATTTCGCCTGAAAATGAAACATTCAGATATGTGTATGACCGACTGTATCGCCTGACCGCTCTCGAAACCGGCAAGGCTTCCGAAAAGGTAACCTATGCCTACGATGCCCTTGGCAGGAATATCGAAACTGTCAGAGCCGATTCAACCACAGCCAATAATTTCGATGCCGCTGGCCAGCTGCTCGAAATGAAACATTACCGGCTTGTGCTCGATAAAGACTGTGGCAAGCATAAAAAAGGCAAAAAGAACGAACCGGCTTACAAAGAAGAAATTCTGGCACTTCGGCAGTATTCTTATGACCTTGCCGGAAATCGGGTCAGCATGACCGATGAAGACGGCAAAGTCACGGTTTATGCTTATGATGCCGGCAACTGGCTGAAGCAGGTTGATTATCCCGGTAATCAGCGTATTTCATATACATACAACGATTCCGGTGATCGTCTCAGTGAACGGACCGGCAGCAATCCGGCCGTTCAGTATGCCTATGATGCTGCCGGCCGCATGATCGGTCGTGGCAGTGAGTCGTTCAGCTATGATGCCGACGGCAATATGCTGACAGATGCGGTTGCCACCTACACCTGGAATTCTGATAACCGGCTGGTCAGGGTCGAAAAAACTCTTGATGCGTGTAAGCATGACAAATACCGCCATGGCTTCGGTTATGGCCATCTCAAACATGGCAAAGAAACGACTCTTTACGAAGAATATTCATACCTGCCCGAAGACTGGCGCCGTGTCAGCCGCACCACCGGCAAATATGAACAAAACTTCAAAAACAAAGGTTTCTGCCGTGACAATGAAGAAGAAACCTTCGTGTCTGTGTATGACGGCGATGATGAATCGCAGGAATATCAGCTCAGCATAAGCAAAGCCGGTCACCACAACAAAAAAGAATCGCTCCAGTTGAATCTGCTGCGCGAATTCATCGGTGGCCCGGTTACCGACGATCTTGAGCATACAAGATATAACCGTCTGTCGCTGGCGATGCTTAAAGACGGCCTCGGCTCAACGATTGCGATAACCGGCCGCGAAGCAAAGGTTCTTGCCGATATCGATTACGACGCCTGGGGTAATTTCCGCAACCAGGGCAAAGACAGCGATCTGCCCTGCAGGCAAGAAGATTTCGATGACTACCTCGACCGTTTTGAGAATACCAGAGGCTTTGGCTGTACCGACCACAATAAAAAGGCTTTCGGCAAGTATTTTGCCGATCGGCTTACACCGTATTTATATACCGGCAGGCGCTATTCCAGCTTCACCAGCCAGTATTTCAACCGTAACCGTTATTACTCACCAGCCCTCGGCAGATTCGTTTCTAAAGACCCGATAGGATTCGCCGCAGACAGCAATCTCTACAGATATGCTGATAACAACCCAATTAAATATACAGATCCAACTGGTTTGTTTGTTGCTGAGACATTGGCAGTTCTTACAGTAAAAGAAATTCTTATCGGCACCGGCCTGTTTGGTGGTGCAGTATACTTCAACACTCCTGAAGATAAAAAGACACTTACAGACTTTGTTCAAAAATTGCAGTCCGGTGCCACATGGACAAAGGAAAAGATTCAAGATGCGTTCCATAGTGTGACTTGCGAGTTGCTGCCAGATGCTGCTGCAGAACAAATCTATTTAGCCAGCGCAAATAACCAGCAAAGTGACTCAAATAATACTTCGGATGACAATAATACGAATAGCCCTGACCCCAACGATCCGTTGGACAAAATAATTGAAGGGCATATTAAGGCAAAGAAGGCGCTTGCCAAAGATAAAGACTTCCTTAAAGCACAGTTCCGTAGGCTTCTAGATCGCTTTGGATCAGAGGGAACCAAGCCAAACAAAGAGCAATTTAACTCTGCGATTCGAATGCTAATGGAAGATGCCAAAAAACGAATGTTGGGGCAATAGGCTTCTATTATGGACAAACAAACAGTTAAAAAGCTAAGAGAACTTGTTAAACAAGGAAAAGACAAGGAGGTTCTTACATCCCTTGATTCTATTCTTTTGATAAATCCCCGTGATGTCTTTGCCCTTTTAAATCTCTCTATTTTCATGATTGGCCAAGGCAAAATGACTGAAGCAATGGAATTAGAAAAAAAAGCTCTAAAAATAGACCGTGATTGCATAGCTCAGTTTAAAGAAAACTCCATTTTCCCTGAAAGCGGCTATAACCTCACATCTGAAGGGCAAGCGTGGTTATTAGAAGCGCTTAAAGATCTTGAATAGAAAGGATTTAAAGGTTCAGACTTGCAATAGCAATGATTAAAAATTAGAGCCAGCAAACAAAAGCAGGCAGTTTTTACTCTTAGAGCGGTGATTTTAAAACTGAAATCACCGCTCTAAGTTTGTAAGCGCGAATTTAAAAGCCTCTTGAAAAATCAGGCGGGGGTAATCCCGACGTTAATATGACTCTGTTGCATATTTGTTATCAGCTGCCTATCGACGTTCTGCGGAAAGCCGAGACTCTCCACGACTTAATTGATGATGTAATAATGGCTGTCCAAGAAAAGAAAGATTCGCCGATGGATATTGTTACAACATGGTTTGAATCTGAGCCAATAGAAGAGGCTGCGGAGTTCTTTGTGTTGTTTTCTGGAGCAGATGAAGGTGTTTTGCTTGCAATCCTTGAAGACAATTTCAATGATGGCTTGATAAAAGAATCATTGTTAAGCTTTGTCAAAAATAAAGTTTAACCAGAGCAATTATGCAACAAATACCGTTCCTTATCGTGGGTAAATTTCCGTTTGCTGTGACCCAAAACTCTTTAATAATTTTTTTATGGCAGGCAATGCGGGGATCGGGGCAAGACTATCAAAAATTGCCGTGGGAAATTGAAAAGGTGTATAAGGAATTACAAGACCAAGACCATTACAACAAACAAAAATGCAATACCGCGGCAATTTATATAGAAAGTTCAAAATGTAGGGTGAAAGGTTGGTTTCACCATTATGAAGACGGATGTGTGGAATAATTAGCTCAAAACCAGCAAGAGATTCTAACCCAAACCTATGAAGTAAAACAGTAACATTATCACGAACCCCAGGATAGGAAACATGTCTTAAAGAATAAAAGATAGGAAAAGTTTTTGGAATCGCTAATTTACCCAACATCAGCGAAAATTGAATAAGAATACAACCATTGCTATATATGGAAAGATCCAGTATTTCATTCAATACAGAGTCAGGCATCTGGGGAAAGTTTGAAAGGGTCGCTAGAGCATGAGAAATGACATCTAAAGAATCAGTTGTCTTTATAATTTTAAGAACTTGATCAAACTCAAGCACCATTGGAGAAGGTTTAACGATAATGCTATCTAAAATTTCAAAATCTCGCATATAAGCAGCAGAAAGCGATCGATCAAAATACATGTCATGCCACTCTTTGTTAATGCCCTTGCAATGCACAGTAGTAGAAAGAAAGGCAAGAACGAAAACAACCCAAATATGTAATATTTTCATAACTTAAGCTGTAAATCGATTACTTTAAGAGATTGGCTGCGAAATCAGCACATTCTTCCCTTAGCTCAGCAAGACGCTGTGCAACCCATTCGGTATCGCAGGGTTGCCTATTCGAAAACGGCGGATAAAGGTTCGTTTTGTTAGTATATGTAACCGGGTAACCAGGATCAAGAAGGTTTTTAACCCTATCAAAATACCACTCATTAGTGGTCGTATGAGAATAATAAGCTATATGTGGACCGTCACCAGTGACGGGCACAAAGCACGGATCTTCGTTATCTGTAATTTTAAAATTCCGTAAGCGCTCAGGGAACCCCTTCTTGAAAGATAAAAAAACTGGTTTATGGTTTGATATGCTTGTT
>Ga0209098_1000827_pt1 | contig 32342 bp, 26 predicted proteins | sample AD_JPNHW1_MetaG_FD_184429 | JGI IMG/M metagenome (GOLD analysis project Ga0209098, IMG submission 184429) | Active sludge microbial communities of municipal wastewater-treating anaerobic digesters from Japan - AD_JPNHW1_MetaG (SPAdes) (version 2) | ecosystem: Engineered > Bioreactor > Anaerobic...
CGATAGGTACAAAGAGGGCTCCGCGGGTACCTGAGACCGACATGCCGTAATAGCCGGCAATAGCGACGATGCTCCAGAAGATTTTCATTTTCCGGCTGGGGACATTGATGGCAATAAGCATACCGACGATTCCGACGTGACCCAATGCGGCGCCGAATTGCCCGGCATCAGAATAGAAGGAGAAAGCCCTGAATTTCCCAAAAATAATGTGGGTGATGGCTCCTCCGGAATCCAGCCACTTCTGTTCCCAGGGGTCAGGCCCGATGTTCATTTGCATCCACGCTTTGAGAGCAGCCAGGATAGAGATGACGCCCCAGATCATCAGGAATTTGTCCAGGTATTTTGGTTCATTTTGCAGCAGAAAGATCAGCGGGATGGTCAAAACCATGTAAAGACCGATCCCCCGGACGGCCGAAAACCAAGCCATCTTGCTGTAAGCTTCGGGGTTCATAATGGTGAGCAAAAGGTAGATGAACCAGATCAAAGCCAGGTAAACAAGGTCATTTTTCAGGATAGAGAGGCTCATCCTTTGTTCAAAGTAGACAAAAAACCATGCGATGTAAGTCATGAACAAAGTAATGTCCATAAGGTATCCCAGTTTTACCGTGATGTACCTGGAGATGCCGATGATGAAAAAATTGATGACAAATGCAAAAGACAATCCCAGCGCCGGATTTCTGAACAGAATTATCAGTGCGAAGGTGGCTATCGGCAAGACAAAAAGTATGATCGCAACAAGGAACCCTCCTTTGGAAAGGGCAAATGCAATAAAAACAGCGAACAAGAGGATCAATCCCCGTATCACCGGATTTCTCAGGATATCAGAACCGGAATATTTATAAAAGGGATTGTTTACCATTGAGAAGGTTTTTTATCGACGGGTAAAATCCGTTTTATCCATTCGTTATAGACATGGTAACCACTGGAAAAAATGGTCAGGAACGATATCTTAACTTCCTGGTAAAGGTAATAGTATCCGATAATAATTCCACCGATGGCGAAAAGACAGGAGACGATGGCGACAAAGAAGAGCAGCATGGTCACCGACAGGGTTGGGAAGAGTGCATGGAATCCAAAAATGACGATGATGTCACCGATCACGTTGAAGGAGGCCATGAAGATCAGTTTGATCAGATTTTTATGGGGTTTGTTCAGGGCGTCAAGTGAGATGCCGGTGAAACGGTCGAGGGGTAAAAGGGTAGAATAGACGATGAAGGGAGTAATGATCAGTGCCAGATCTTCCAGTGATGAGCGGTAATTGGCTCCTCCCAGAAACAGGATGAAATACTTTTTCAGAAAGAAACTAAGGACAGCGAAGGCGATAAAAAGGTAAATAATGGCTCCGGTATAGCTATAGAATATTCTCCTGAATTCAGTTATTTTATTTTCGATGCTCGCTTTCGATAACTTAGGATAGGCGGTGGTTGCGAAGCTGATCAATGGGATCTCGATCAATTCGATGAATTTCAAAGGGATGGCATAGAGCGCTACTCCGGTTGGTCCGCAAAAGGCGCTGAATGAGATAATGAAACTATCGGCTCCTTTGAGCAGACTGCTTCCGATGCGGGTGAACATGGAATAGCGTCCGAAATTGAGCAATTCAGTGACGGAGATCTTATCGTAATGGCGGAAAAACTGTAATCCGGTCCATTTCCGTGCCAGGCAAAAAAGTGAAGTGAAAAGGTTGGTAGCAATATAGATCAGCACGACCTGGGTGACATGAATGGTCGCGGAGAGGTAAAAAACAAAGATGATCAGCAGGAAGGAGCAAAGGTTAAAAAAACGGATCCAGAAAATCTTTTTAAAATCAAGTTCTGATTGAAGGATCGACCAGGCATAATTCCAAGGGATGTTTGCGAGGGCCAATACCGGGTACCAGAGGAAAAACAGGTCATAGCCGCTGGATTTCAATGGATTGGGGATGATCAGGTAGATACCCCAGAGAATCAAAGAGATAACAGCCAGTAATACCAAACCAACAATCCAACTGGAACCTAAAAGTGATTTCCGCTTATTTTCATCGGGGGTGGTAAGAAACCGTACGAGGGCATCACGGGTGAGTCCGTAGCGTAACATATCGACGAGTGAAGCAGGGGTAGTAAAGAGGATCCATTTTCCCAGGTCAGGGACTGATAGCATCCTGAGAAGGATCATAAAGGAGAGCAAACCCATGACCGCGGTGGAAAAATTCGCGGCCAGAGAGAGGAAGTTATGATCATTAAAGAATTTTTTCAGATATGCCTGCAAAGCCAAAATGGTCTATTCTTAAAGATGGTTAGACAGAATTGGTATCCCTGAACTGGAAGAGGAAGATCCTTTTCATAATCCGGTGGAATTTCGATCGGTATTTTGGTATCTCTCCAAACACAACATCCAGGTATATTGGATCGATACCATTCAATATCAACAGGGTATTATTCTTGAAAACAGCTTTAAAGCCATCCAGGGCCGTTGAATCGGCAATGCTCCACGAACGGTTGGCGCGGGTAACAAGCAAGGCCAGGTCGAACTGATAGAGGAAAGCCAGAGGGTATGAGTTATTGATCAACGAAGGAATCTCTACAAGGATATACTTGTAGCCTTCAGTATTAAGGTACTCATTGGGATCCATGATATCATTGAGGTCTTTTGCTTCAAAGAAATTTTCACGGATCGGGTAGTTGATCTCATTTTCTGCAGGAGGTATCAGTTCCGGACTGTTTTGAACCTGAGACGAGGCGCTGAGTTCTCCTGAATAATTGAGGAAGAGCACTGAATCTCCATAGGAAGCCAATTTCCGGCTGATTTCACGGGCCATGGTTGTTTTCCCCTCGGCGTTCCGGGTACTCATCATCAGGATCATCAGAGGTTTGTCACTATTGGGTAGCGTTCGGTCGATTAATGCCAGTTTGATGTTCTGGGTCATAATTTCGACCAACCGGGGAAGGACAAAGCCGATATCAATTGAATGGATTTGTTTGCTGACTTTGGGATAGACACCTGCCAGTTTAAGTTTGATCAGTTGAACTGCGCGTGCAGGATTCTTGATGGAGGTGTCGAAAAATTCAAGTGCCAGCAGGATGATTACGACCAGGAAGAAGCCCAGGACGCCTGAAAGGATGACTAAGAGGATGGCGCGGGATCGGATGGGGTTGAGAGGATAATAGGGTGGATCTACCACTTTGATGTTGGTTGACATTTCATCATCCTGTTGTCTGAGCCGTGCGAGGTTGAGGTCATGCAATATCTGGAGGAACTCATTTTCTGTTACCCCGATCAATCGTTCGATTCGTTTTATTTCAGCGCCTAAGGGTGCAAAAATTTCATACAGTTGCTGGAAATGTTTTCTCCTTTCTGCCAGGACGCGCAGGGCTGCTTTGCTCTCTTCGTAAGCGATCACGTTGTTGAGCCAGGAATAGAGGACATCTTTCAGGGGCAGTCCCTCCACGCTGTTCGTAGCAAGGTAATGGCGGTCGATGTTGTCTTTGATCTCCTGTTTGATCCTTTCGGAACGGTATTTTAAGGCGGAGAGTTGGAGGATGGCCGCAGAATCGTTTTGTTGGTCGATCTCAAGGTTGGATATTTGCATGGTCACATCCCCGAGCTCATTTCTCAACCGGATTATGGCGCTGGTATTGAGGGAGAGTTTGGCATGCACTTCCAGTTTTCTTTCCAGCATTTTAAGAGCAGCGTCGGAAGCGGCCAACGCGATTTGTTTGTTCTGGTAATTGACATCCAGTTCCTCCTTGGTAATTGAGATTACCTTGGTTTGCTCATAGTAGTTGATGATATTGTTGCGTTCATTGAAGACCAGGAGATCGTTTTCAGCTTTTTGCAGACGGCGGGAAGCATCTTCGAGCTGCCGTTTGAAGTAGGCGATGACAGCATCAGTTTGGTTTTGCCGGAGAATTTTGTAATTCCGGATAAAAATTTTGGTCAGGAATACGAGGGTTTGCTGGGAAACGCCGGGGTCAGCCGACCGGTAGGAAAGTTGGATCAGGTCGCTGTTTGCCACTCTTTTTACCCCGATGCTTGAAAGGTCTTTGATCGAATAGAAGCGGTCGGATATCGAGTTCCACAATTTGTAAATAAAGTTATAATCATTTTGCTTGCCATAAGCCAGGAGGCGGCGCACCAGCCGGTCAAAATTGGTAGAGTCGATATTTGTTTTGGCAGCGTGGTAGATGGTATCGTTGGTCGTGTAGTAACTTCGGAAGGACGAAGAGGTGTCAATCGAAGCAGAGTCGGAAGCCGGTGCGGGTTCAGGGCCTTCTCCCTCTTCCCTTTCGGTTTTTTTGGAAGTGAACCTGACAGGTCTTTCCAGTGCGAGCTTCTGACCCACTTCAATTTCATAACCGCTGAGGGCATTATATTTCATCAGATCGTCCACTGAAAGACCGTTGTTTTTGGCAATGGAGTAAACGGTTTCACCTCTTCTTACGACGTGGTAAGAGTAATTTTTGTTTTCAGTCGGAGTTGTCCGGGATGTTACTGGTTTTTTATCTACAGGGTTATTTTCTTCCGTTTCGGTAATTGTTTCATTCTCATTATCGACAGTCCCCGGGAGATAGGCTTTCCTGTTTCCTCGTTTCATTTTCCTGACCAGGTCCATGATATCAGACGGGACACGGGAATGGATCTCTTCATAATGTTCTTTGGAGATATAACGTGAGTCGTAGTTGGTGAGCAACAGGTGTTGGGCCAGCAATGAAACGGAGACCTCTTCCAGGGTCTGGCGGGAGCGGATCAGGTTGATCAGGTTATCATAGATGGTGACGTTGACAAAGACGTTGCTTGAGGTTTGTTGCTGAACGGTGTAGCCTGAGTTGACTCCGGTATAGATGGTGGTTTCTGAAAGGTAGCTCCACTGGTCTTTCCGGGTGAGGAAGAAGACGATCAGCGCGATCAGGATGGGCACAATAAATAGCAGCAGCAGATGCCTCTGGAGTATTTTTATGAAGTATACGATCTTCATTGTCAGTCGATGTTATTGACAGTATTAAACTTAATTCCTGTTATTTCCTGGAGAAGCATGTAAGCATTGTAGAATTCGATGCGTGCATCTTCATAGTCGTACACAGCTTTTCTGTACATTTCGTTGATACGTGCCAGTTCATAAAGGGAGGATTGGCCATTGAGAAACTCTTTTTCAGCCAGATCTTTCTGTAATGAATTGGCAATTACATTTTCATTGGCAATTTTAAGTTTACGCTGGTTTACGATCAAGGTATTATAAAGAAGAATGATCGATTTTCGCAGTTCAAGGATGAGATTTTCTTTGGTGGCCATGGACCGTTCTACCTCTTTTGTAGCTGTTTTAATACGGTTTCGTCGATCGACCAGGTCGTCGAGGGGGAGGCGGAAGCTGACACTTCCCAGAACCCTGAGGTTGTTTTGATCGGAGAGAATGGTATTGGGTTCAGCGTAGCTGGGTGTATTGGTTGTTGTAGCATTCCAAAGGTCGTTTTGAGCGGAGGCATCCAGGAAAAGGTTTTGCATCCAGTCGCGTTGCGCTGTCTTGATTTTGTATTTCCAGATAGCAATATCGGCGTCTTGAGCGGTCAGTAGAGGGGAGTGTACGATTGCAGAATCGATCAGGTCTTCCAGGGGTGGTATGCGGAGGGTGATGTCGTCAAGAAAAGGATTGATGGCGTTGGTGGTGTCACTTCCGGGTCGGACGGTGCCGGTTTGGGAATGGCAGGGAAGGGTTACCAGGGCTGATAACAGCAGCAATACGATGACCCGCAATCCGGATATTTTATTGTATTTCTTCATAGTACCCATAACCATTGTTCAGACGTTTTCTTTTTGAATGAAAATTTTAAACGTTCTCAAAATCAATTTAATATCTCCCCAAAATGAGTTATTTTCAGCATAATAGTTATCGAGGGCAAACCGTTCTTCTTCCGACATGGTTCCCTTCCGGCCTCGTTTTTCGACTTGCCAGAGACCGGTCAAACCGGCTGCAGCACGAAACCGGCGGCTCCATTTCTTTTTTGTAAGTGCCTCCGCTTCGTTCAGGGGAAGTGGGCGGTTTCCGACGATCGACATATCGCCTTTCAGGATGTTGAAAAGTTGTGGAAGTTCATCAATGCTTGTCATCCGGATGAACTTTCCAACATGGGTAATCCGTGGGTCATCTTTAATTTTGAGGAAAGCTTTCTTTGTGTTCCTTCGTTGGGAGGCCAGTCGTTCACAGATCTCTTCCCCGTCATAATAGACCAGGGGAGAGCAGGTTTGGCCGGGGGGCAGTTTGCTGCATTCAGAGCAGGTTTCTTCCGCTGTTTCACTGATGTATTGGTTTAAGTGTGCAACATCTTTCAGCCTTTTATCGGCATCGGGGTACATGGAGCGGAATTTATAAAAATCGAATATCTTGTAATTGGCGCCCACCCTTTTTGAAAGATAATAGATCCTGCCTTTTGATTCGATCCGGATGGCAATGGCGGTCAAAATCATGATGGGGGAGAGGATTATCAGGGCGATCAGCGTTAGCACGATATCGAAAATTCTTTTAGGCAGGGGGCAAAAATAGGGAGTCATGTCTTCATCCTGGATGACAATGGGCCGGATGGTCACTTCCGATTTGTATTTTTTCAGAAACCTGATCCTGCTCTCGATGGCTTCAGGGTTGAAGGTTTTAGAGTAGAAATCATCGATTCCTGTATTGAAAGCTTCTGCTTTGATTTCATTGTCCCTGAAAAAAGAGAGGATGATAAAGGGTGTTTTTTGGTGTAATTTTATTAGTTTAAGTCTTTTAAAAAAAATCAGGGCATTGATTCCCGGAAGAACCAGCTCAGAAATGATGGCGTCGATGGATTGTATTTCATGATATGTTATGTTGACCTTCGTTTCAGGGTCAGTTTCAAACAGGTTGAACTCGTTGCCGGTCAGCCAGAACATCGCTTCCAGGCAATTGTGCATCCGGGTGATCCTGAACATAGGGTAGTTTTGGAACATGGTCAATGTCCTGGTATCGTTCCCAATATAAAGAATATTTAACGGTTCTGCTATGCTCACATCCATTGATTCACTATTCATCACCCTTACGGGAGTACATTTCTTTCGACACCACCCTTCTTTTAATCCTGGCAATCAATTCTTTGGGATTGAATGGTTTTAAAACATAATCATCTGCACCCATTTCAAAACACCTGATTTTGTCAGCACTTTCCTCTTTGCCGGAAAGCATGATCAGTGGAATCTCATCAAAAAAACCGCTTTCACGGATACGCCGGATAAATTCAAATCCGTTCAACACAGGCATTTCGACATCACAAATAATGACATCAGGCATGTTACCCGACTGGAGATAAAACATCGCGTCCATCCCGTTGGCAAAGGTGGTTACATCGAACTCCTTTTTGAACGTATTTTCTATAATAAACCGGATACTCTTTTCATCGTCAATAGCGAGTATCTTTTTCTTCATAATCAGAATTTTTCAAGCAAATATATCCTTTTTTGAAGGACATGCCTGAAATAGATATTAACAAACAGCGAAAGTTATTGACTATTCGGCTGATTAAGGGTTCCGGGATAGAGGATCGGAATCCAGCCTTACCTGGAGGGCTTTTAACTCATCACGAATCCGTGCAGCCTCAAGAAAATCAAGGCTTTTGACAGCTTCTTCCATCTCTTTCCGTGCTTTGACAACCATTTTTTGCAATTGTTCTTTGGTCAGGTATTGAATCACAGGGTCTGCAGCGATGCCACTTTCAGCGGTTTCAATATAAGGTCGGGGTTGCAATTCTTTTTTATCAGCCACCACTGTCTGGCCCATGATATCATTGGCAGACTTGATGATCTGAGCGGGGACAATGTTATGGAGAAGGTTGTATGCGATTTGTTTTTCTCTCCTTCGGTTGGTTTCCTGCATCATCCGTTTCATCGATTCGGTCATTTTGTCTGCATAAAGAATCACCCTGCTGTTGATGTTGCGAGCCGCTCTTCCTGCCGTTTGTGTCAATGAACGTTCAGAACGGAGGAACCCCTCTTTGTCCGCATCAAGAATGGCAACCAGCGATACCTCCGGTAAATCCAACCCTTCTCTCAGCAGGTTAACCCCGATTAGCACATCAAAGGCCCCTAGTCTCAGATCTCTTAAAATCTCTACCCGTTCCAGGGTATCTACATCCGAATGGATATAACGACAACGGATATTCAGTTGTGCAAAATAGCGGGAGAGCTCTTCTGCCATGCGTTTTGTAAGGGTTGTCACCAGGACCCTTTCCTGCTTTTCAATCCGTTGATTGATCTCATCCAAAAGGTCATCGATCTGATTCTGACTTGGTTTTACCTCAACATAAGGATCCAGCAACCCGGTTGGTCGGATCACTTGTTCCACCACGATCCCTTCGCAATGTTGGAGTTCAAAATCAGCAGGCGTAGCACTTAAAAAAATGATCTGACCTGCCAACGAAAAGAATTCATCAAATTTTAAAGGACGGTTGTCCATGGCAGATGGCAAACGGAAACCGTATTCAACCAGCGTTTGCTTACGAGAACGGTCACCTCCGAACATTGCTTTGATTTGTGGGATGGTGACATGACTCTCATCAATTACCAGCAGATAATCCTGCGGAAAATAATCGAGCAGACAAAATGGCCTTGAACCGGGAGCTCTTCCGTCGAAGTAACGGGAATAGTTTTCAATGCCTGAACAATAGCCCAGTTCCCTCATCATCTCAATGTCGTAGTTGACCCGCTCTTCCAGCCTTTTTGCCTCTAATTCTTTTCCGGTTTCACGGAAATAGTTCACTTGTTGGAAGAGATCATCCTGGATTCCACTCAGGGCTGCTTTCATCTTATCCTGCGAGGTGACAAAAATATTTGCCGGGTAAAGCGCCAGATCATCCAGGTTCTCTAAATGGCGACCACTTATCGGATCGAAAAATTCGATCGTTTCCACCTCGTCGCCAAAGAAGATAATCCTTACTGCATGGTCAAGGTAAGCAGGAAAGACATCGACGGCATCGCCCCTGATCCTGAACCTCCCCCTGATAAAATCGGTCTCGGTTCGGGAATAAAGACTGTTGACAAGGGTCAGCAGCAGTTTGTTTCGGCTGATCTTTTCTCCCTTTTTAATGCGAATGACGTTTTGATAGAAATCTTCCGGATTTCCGATGCCATAAATACAGGATACCGAAGCTACCACGATAATATCCCTTCTTCCCGACAAAAGCGATGAAGAAGTGCTCAACCTCAATTTTTCAATTTCATCGTTGATCGAAAGATCCTTCTCAATGTAAGTATTCGTTGTGGGAAGATAAGCTTCCGGCTGATAGTAGTCATAATAAGAAACGAAAAATTCTACCGCATTGTCAGGGAAGAATTGCCTGAATTCACCATAAAGTTGTGCTGCAAGGGTCTTGTTATGACTTAAAACCAAGGTGGGCCGTTGAGCCTGTTGGATCACATTGGCAATGGTAAAAGTCTTTCCGGAACCGGTAACACCAAGCAGCACCTGTCCCGGATCACCCCGTTGCAAACCCTCCGTTAACTGCCGGATGGCTTCCGGCTGATCGCCGGTGGGGCTGAATTCGGATGTCAACCTGAAATTCATGATCAATCAGGGTTTGAATGTAAAACTTGCTGCAATCGGATAGTGGTCAGACAGGTTGAGTTTGTATTTGTGATATCCGGCAGGTTTGAAATGGACAGAGTACAGGAGGTAATCAATCCTGAAAGCAGGGAATTTGCCGGCATAGGTATTTCCATCGAATGTGTTTCCAACCGATACAAAGGCATCTTTGTGGTTCCGGGTGAGTTGATGATAGGTGTAGGAAGAGGGCGTATCGTTAAAATCGCCGGCAATTATGGAGGGGTAGGGACATACGGAAATATGGGAAGTCAGCTGGTCGGCTTCATTGGCCCTCAGAATAAAAGCCCGACGAAGTTTCCAGAACATTTTTTGGGCACCCTCCTTCAATGGAGGTTTATCTTTCATCGGATCCGTCAGACCGGAGTAAAAGGTGTAGTCGTCGTTTCCAAAGCGAATGGATTCCAAATGAAGATTGTAAATCCTTATGGTGTCCTCATGATGCAGAATATCCGCGTAAATGGCAAAAGTACTTTTCTCCGGAATTTTCATAAAACCCGTGTCAACAATTGGAAACCGTGAGAAAATAATGACTGCATCAATTTTTTTCTTATCCCAGAATTTCCTGTAATTTTTGAAATAGAAATATTTCATCCCAATGGAGTGGGTATACTTTTTCAGCAATTCATTGAAGTCCGGGCCCTTCAAATAACCCTCCTGCAGGCAGATGACATCCGCTTGTTGATTGCGTAGAAAGGAGGAGATCTGTTCCCTGACTTCAGAAATGGATTCCGTGTTTTCGTTCCCCCAGAAGAGGTTCACATTGTAACTGACCACCCGGATGGTTTCACCTGAAAAGTTCTTTTTTGCCCATGGGAGATGAACAGGGTAAACGGATTGTAGTGAACTCCAACCCGTAATTACTGAGATCAGGGAGATAAAGATATATTTTTTCCATAAAACCAGCCATAAAATAATGAAAAAGCCATTCAGTGCCAGGAAGATGGGATAGGCCAGTCCAAAAAAAGCATAATACCAGTTTTCGGTCGGGCTGACATGTCCTGCCACATAGGAAAGCAGGAGAGGAATAACTGCCAGGATGTTCAGTGACAGTATAATCCACAGGATCCATCGCCGGTTTTTCTTCATGATCGGATTGATTGGTTCAGCGTTTATTAGAGGTTTTAAAAAGAAAATCCTTTTCTTCACGGGTCAGGCTGTCATAACCACCTTTCGAAATTTTTTCAAGGATTCTGTCCATTTTGTCTTGCGATTCTTTTCGACGCATGTTGTATTCATCATCGGTTACCGGTCGCCCATAGGTTCCCCTGTCATTGGAACGATGGTGTGACGTTCGTGAGAAACGGGTCTTGAATTGGGTAAAGAGTGAATCGCGGGAGGCGGACAGGGGAGAAGATTTTGCAGTCAGCGCGTAAACCAGTCCGAACAATGCTCCGCCGATATGGGCCAGGTGTCCTCCTGCATTACCGGAAGGGATCATGAAGAAATCAAATACGAACAGGATGATGGCCAAATAAAGAATTCTGATGCGTCCTAAAAAAAGTAATTGAATGGTGTATGAAGGAGCATAGAATGAAGCCGCGGTAACAATGGCCATTACGGAGGCTGAGGCTCCCAATGCAACGGATTGACCAAGAACCGGATAAAATACAGGAAAAACATTGAAAGCCAATACGTAAACCAATCCGCCGATCAACCCTCCGGCGATGTAAACCGTAACCAACCGCCGGGAAGTCATAAACTCGGTAAAGATCCTTCCAAACCAGTAGAGCCAGAGCATGTTAAAAAGCAGGTGCCAGAACTCGGTATGGAGAAACATATAGGTAAAGAGGGTCCATGGTTTATCGAAAAGCTGGCTCGGTTCGGCCGGTACTGCCAGGTTATGGAGTACCCAAATTGTGGTTGCAGATCCGTCGGGCTGGTTATAGAGATAAAAAACAACTTTCATTAATTGGATCAGCACCCAGACTGCAGTATTGATCAATATCAGACGGGAGAGGGCTGACCCGTGACTGAAAAACCGCTTGAATTCATCCAAAGGGTTGGTAAAGCGTGTATCGGAATAGGGCATCATGGTCAGGAATAATAAGTTCTCTTTTTCCAATATAGGATGAGGAAAAATCCGAAGATCATTCCTCCCAGATGGGCAAAATGGGCTACGTTGTCACTGGGGTTATTGGAGATCCCGGAGACCAGTTCAATGGCCCCGTAAAAGATTACGATCCATTTGGCTTTGATGGGGAATAAAAAATAGATATAGACCAACATATTCGGAAACATCATGCCAAAAGCAAGAAGAATACCGTAAACTGCACCGGAAGCGCCGATTGTCGGCACATCCATCTGTAGATGAATGAGTTGATCAATATAATCAATAGATTGTGAGGCGAATCCGGGAGTTGTCCTGGCACGTGTCCATTCCTGAAGAAAGGTTCTGACCGTTCCCTCTGATTCATAATATTGAGGGAAATACTTGTTGATGAAAACCGCGAATCCGTCGACATTGGGAGAGAGGCTGTACACTTGTGCAGCCGACTGGATGGACGAGATATCCCACCAATTGACCAGCGTTTGAACCAGTGCGGCGCCTATCCCGGTAACCATGTAGAAGGTCAGGAATCGTTTGGGACCCCATACATTTTCGATAAGGTAACCGAACATCCACAGCGCAAACATGTTCCAGAACATGTGCCAGAAATTGGCATGGAGGAACATATAGGTTACGAACTGGTAAGGCCTGAAATGCTCTGAAGCAAAATAATGCATTCCAAGCAAATCGGTCAAATCGATGCCAAATGCGGTGTTAAAGGAGATGGTGGCTAAATAGAAGAGCCCGTTGATGATCAACAGGTTTTTAACCACGGGAGGGAGCAAACTGAAACCTGACGGGCTATATTGTTGTTGGATCATGGAAGTGCAGTTAATATCTGAATTTGAGCATTAGATCGTCGAAGGAAAGCACCAACAAGGTTGGCTTGCCTTCGGGTGATAGGTCGGGAACATGACATGCCATAAGGTTTTCAATAATGGAACGGATCTCCGCCGGTTCGAGTTTCTTTCCGCGGCGAATAGCTGATCGTTTGGCCAATGACCTGGCCAGAATTTGTTGCCGGGATGATTTGTTGTCGGGGAGAGCGGTCTTAATTGATTCCAGAAGGGATTCAATCATGTTTTTCGGATCAGTTGAAGCTGAATCAACAGGGACTGCACTCACCAGGATGGAATCCCTGCCAAACGCTGAAATTTCAAATCCGACGTCAGAAAAATAGTCTTTCCAGCCTTCTAATAGTTGTAAGTCGTCGGAGTTCAGCCGAAGGGTTACAGGAATGAGCAGTTGTTGCCGGCTGTGATCAGGTCGGGAAACTGTATTGAGGAACCGCTCGTATAAAATTCTTTCATGGGCATGTTGCTGATCGATCACGACAACACCCCGGCGAGTATGGGTGACGAGAAAGGTATTGTTAAGTTGAAAATAGTTGAATTGTTCACTGGCGGTTGCCTTTGCTGCATCACTGATCAGTTCCTGTTTTTGAGTAACGGGGGCCCCTTCCGTAGTTTCATGGTAAAAATGGTGCAGGGCATCTTTTTGGACGTCAGCAGGTGTTTCAACCCTGAACCGGTTTTTCCCTTTAGTATCGAACGGGTTATAATCAGCATTGATGGTGATGGCAGGCTGGCGTACGGGAGTTCCCGTGGGTAATGGGGGCGGATCCATGCTGGGTTCAACCTCAAAATCGATGCGGGGCGACAGGGTGAATTTACCAATAGCTAGTTTTACCGCAGCAAAAAGAATGCTGTAAATACTTTTAAAATCCTGAAAATTGATCTCGGTTTTGGTGGGATGAATGTTAACGTCAATGGTAGTGGGATCAACTTCCATGAAAATAAAGTAGGATGGGAATGCGTCAGGGGAGATCAGTTCCCGGAAAGCGTTTTCCACGGCATGATGGAGGTATGGGCTTCGCATATAGCGTCCGTTGGTGAAGAAGTATTGTTCACCTTTTGTCTTTTTTGCAAATTCGGGTTTCCCGATAAATCCCGACAAGTTAACCAAGTCTGTATTTTGTTCGAGGGGAACCAGTTTTTGCCCATAAGACGCACCAAAAAGGTTGATAATACGTTGCTTAAGTTTTCCGTGAGGAAGTCGGTGAAGTATTTTATCCTGGTTATAGAGGGCGAAGGCCACTGCGGGGTTGACCAGGGCTATACGGAAAAACTCTTCGAGTATGTATTTTAATTCAAGGGTATTGGATTTCAAGAAATTTCTTCTGGCCGGTACATTAAAAAAGAGGTTTTTAACGCTGACTGAGGTTCCTGTCGGGCAGGATACCGGTGTTTGGCTTTTCAATTCTGTTCCTTCAACCACCACGCGGGAACCAATCTCATCCCCGATCCGGCGGGTCATCAATTCAACCCGGGCCACTGAGGCAATGGAGGCCAGCGCTTCTCCCCGGAAACCTAAAGTTCTGATTGCCAAAAGGTCATCTGCTTTGGTTATTTTTGAGGTGGCGTGGCGTTCAAAACACATGCGCGCATCCCGTTCCGACATCCCGCAACCATTGTCAACAACCTGAATAAGAGATTTTCCTGCCTCCCGTATGATGACGGTGACCTCAGTAGCACCTGCATCAATAGAATTCTCAAGGAGTTCTTTGAGGGCTGAAGCAGGGCGTTGCACAACCTCTCCGGCAGCGATCTGGTTGGCGACTGAATCGGGTAATAAATGGATAATATCGGTCATCGCTGCAAAAATACCAATTTTTTAAGGAATTCAGGGACGTCGATAAAAGCGCCCGATAACAGGAGAAAGGACCGACTACAAATTGATGCCCCGTTAGCGGGAAGAAGGAAGTGGACAAACACCGACAGGAAGGTGTTCAAAAAATATAACACCGGTTTTTTCCCGGTGTGATTTGTTAAAAACGGGACCTGTCGAGGACCGGGAACCGAAGCTGTAACAGGAAAAATGAGCCGTAAAAAATTGCGCTGTAAAAGGTCGTACCGATCAAATCGTTAATGAAAAACGAGATTCCGTTCGTGGTATCACGAAAGAATGCAAGCCCTGCAATGTAACATTCAATCAACCCGGCCATGGTTTGAGGGTAAATGGGGCTTGCCTGCCATGCAGCAAAGTTAGTTATCAGGAAAAAGATTACCGATGAAGAGAGCGAAGCAAACACAACCATGCCAACGCCAACTTTATTGCGGAGGTGCATCCCGATTAACACAGTGATGGCAAAACTGATGTACACCGCTGGCATAATACTGTGAAGGCCGATGACGAGGTCACTCAGCAGCATGGCTGCAATGGGGATAGCGAAAGCAAAACGCTTTCTGTCAACATAAGTGCCTGCAAATAGGGCCATGGCTGCAATGGGTGTAAAGTTTGGCCAGTGGGGCAACAATCTTAACAAAGCTGCGGCAAGGATAATTGAGAAAACGACGATAAACCTAGAATTGATAGATTTATATTTCATGTATGTATCGGTTTAGATAATGACAAAAATAATAAATCATTTTAACTATCCGCCAATTCCCGGTAAAAAATCTTCCTTAATTTTGAAACCGTTCATAACCAAAGGATTTTTAGGAAGATGAAAAAAACTGTCACACTGGTATTGATCCTTTTTAACGCATTTTTATGGATGGGTTGCACCATGAAACACCAAGCTGAACTGATCCTTTTCAACGGAAAGATCTATTCCGTCGATAAAAATAACAACTGTTTTGAAGCCATGGCTGTCGCTCAGGGCAAAATCATGGGAACGGGAACCTCCTCCACAATCCTGAAAAAGTATGCCGGAGTTCCCTCCATTGATCTGGGTGGGAAGACAGTCTATCCGGGATTCATCGACGCTCATTGTCATTTCCTGGGTTATGCCATGAACCAACAATTTGTTGATCTTAACGGGTGTCATTCATTTGATGAAGTCCTCGAACGGTTAAAATCACGTCTGCCACTTCATCCCGGAGCCTGGTTGACAGGAAGAGGGTGGGACCAGAACCTTTGGGCTGTCAGGGAATTTCCCGGTAAAGCACAACTGGACCAGCTTTTTCCAAAAAACCCGGTGGTTTTGATACGGGTTGATGGCCATTCTGTGCTCTGCAACCAGGAAGCCCTTAACCGGTCCGGAATCGGGTTTTCGCATGCGTTCAAACGAGGGGAAGTGGGAGTCAGGAATGGCCAGTTGACGGGCATTTTGAGTGAAACCGCGGCCGATTCCATGCGTGCCAGAATTCCCCTTCCGGTTCCCTCGCAACAGCAAGCGTTGATACTGCAAGCCCAGCAAAAGTGTTTTGCGGTCGGGCTGTGTATGGTCTCTGATGCAGGAATCGATGCCGGAGAGGTTGAGTTGATACGCTCCCTACAAGAATCCGGTATGCTTCATTTACGGGTTTATGCCATGCTGAATCCCACCCCTGAAAACATGAAGGTTTATATTGGTAAAGGGCCTTTGCTTACGGATAAATTGTTTGTCAGGTCCATAAAACTTTACGCTGATGGCAGTCTCGGGAGCCGTACCGCACTTCTTAAAAAGCCCTATACCGACGATCCCCTGATCTCCGGAATCCGTGTCATCGAACCGGATTCGGCAAGGACAATCTGCGCATTGGCCCTTCAGAACGGGTACCAGGTTAACACCCATTGTATCGGGGATTCCGCGGTGAGGTTGATGCTGGAAATTTATGCCGGATTGCTTAAAGGAAAAAATGAACTCCGCTGGCGGATAGAACACGCCCAGGTAGTTGATCCGGCAGATTTTCATTGGTTTGGCGATTATTCCATAATCCCCTCTGTTCAGGCCACCCACGCTACCTCCGACATGAATTGGGCAATCGAGCGCCTGGGCGCTGGCAGATTGAAAGGAGCCTACGCCTATAAAACGCTGCTTCAGCAAAACGGATGGCTCCCCAACGGTACCGATTTCCCTATTGAAAATATTTCTCCCTTGCTCACCTTTTATGCAGCCGTTGCAAGGCAGGACCTTGATGGTTTACCCCCGACAGGTTTTATGGCTGAAAACGCGCTTACCCGTGAAGAAGCTTTGCGCTCGATCACGATTTGGGCAGCAAAAGCAGGGTTTTCAGAAAAGGAGAACGGCTCACTTGAACCCGGGAAAAACGCCGATTTTGTAATTCTCGATGGTGATATTATGACCCTTCCTCTGGCAGCCATTCCTTCTGTAAAAGTCATCGCAACATATATCGACGGGGTTAAAGTCCATTAAAAAAGCCGGCATTTGTTTGCCGGCTTTTATCCATCTTGAAAATAGGATAAGGTCAAGACCTATTTGTACACGTTTTTAACTAAAAATTTCCCAAGGTTATCACCAGCCCGGTCGTAACAACTCTGGATACGGCCTCCGGTATCGAAATCATAGCCCATCATGTTAACGCTCTGCAGCCCTTTCATCTCGATGGTGGCAATCACCTTATCAGGCTGGGCTGTCTCTACCAGGTCAACCATCACATCGATGTATGCATTACGTCGTGTCACGCCCACATTAAAGCCGGGTTCGGTGAAGACCGTGCGGAGGATCAGGGTGTATTTTGCATCAGATGCCCCTTCTTTGGCAGTGACACCGACCTCTTCGAGTTTGCCATTAAAATTCTTTTCAAACATCGGCTGAAAACGTGCGGCACGGTCGTTGACCCACGATTGAGCCCACTGGTCGCCGCTTCCGGATTGCTTTTTATTCATGTCCTGTGTACGGTTGGCGACATAATCACTTTCCGATTTATATTTCCCGACCGCCATGTCTGAATAGTCATATCGCAGGTTGATCAGGGTTTGTCCCTTCAGCACCGTGACATCGCCCGACTTTATTTTTTGGGCAAAAAGGTTGCTCGCGGATAAGATAAAGACCGCGGCAAGGATAAAAACATTGTATTTTTTCATGACGAATTATTTTTAAGTGAATATTTCAATTATTAATTAGACAAAATTAAAATAAAAATTCACAGTTTGGATATTTTTCCCGACTGTCGATAAATTTTTTTGGTTTTCGGACGGTTTCGGGCATTTGGAGTTTCTGAATGGCTTCCGCGGTATGGAACCTGACCTTGGGAGCGACCCTGATTTTTGCGCGGAAATGGTCTTTGATATCCTTTTCCCGGTTTTCAATGTTGGAATGGCTGCCAATATGGATCAATATTTCATCTGTACCTATTTCATTGGTATAGACCTCCACAATATAATTAGCCACGTAATCGATGGTATCGAGAATATCATACAGCGCCGGGGGGAAGAGGGTTGTACCCTTGTATTTGATCATTTGGTTTTTCCGGCCGATGACGGGGCCCAGCCGCATTGAATTGCGGCCACATGCACACGGTTGGAGGTAATGACGACAAACATCTCCGGTTTTAAAACGGAGGAGAGGCATTCCTTCCACACCCAGTGTAGTAATTGTCACCTCTCCCGATTCTCCTTCACCGACAGGCTGGTCGTTCTCATCTAAAAACTCTGTGATGATCAGTTCGGGGTGATGATGCCCGCCTGTACCTTCACCGCATTCGGTAAAAGAGGTACCCATTTCGGTGGAGGCGTAAGTCGAATAGAGTTTTAACGGCCATTTCTCCATGATTTTCCTTCCAAGGGTGTTGAGCGAGAGGTCTTCATTCCGTAAGGGTTCGCCTATGCAAACGGCTTTTTTGATGCTGCTTGCACGATAGTCAATGCCTTTTTGTTCGGCATATTCAATGACTTTCAGGATGAAGGAAGGAACAGCAATGATGGCATCCGGCCTGATCCGCCGGATCGTGTCCCATTGCAGTTCAGGAATCCCGTTTCCGACACGGACGATCCCGGCTCCCATCATACGGATACCCAGAAAATAAGCTAACCCTGCCATAAAACGCCGGTCGATGGTAGTCATCAATTGGTAAACTTCGGCAGGATGACCATCGGCGCAGGTAAAGGAAATGGCCTCATTGTAGGCAAGCCGGTCCAGGTCTTTGTCAGTCATGGCAAAAGTCACCGGATCCCCTAAGGTTCCCGAGGTGGTAATATAATCGCTGACCTTTGACCGGGGAACACACAGGAAATCATCATTCCTTTCCTGAAGGTCTTTTTTCGTTGTAACGGGAAGATGGACCAGGTCGGCCGTGGTTTTGATCCTGGAGATATTGACTCCTTTTAATCGGAAAAGATCCTGGTAAAAAGGGGAGTGGTTCTTCAGGTAAACCAGGGCTTTTCTCAGATGTTGGTTTTGGTATTCATTAATCTCGGCAGCAGAGGCAGTTTCAATCGCGGGAAGATAGGGGATTTGGGACATAGTGGTAATGAAAAAGAGGAGGGATTTAAAATTTAACGCCGAAAAGGATTCGGAAAGTATTCGCGCTAATGGATTGATCGGTTCTTTCACTTCGGATGTTGTCATAGTTGATGGTCCCGAAATTGTATTGGAAAGAGAGTACCATGGCCCGGTATCTCAGGCCCAGGCTCACCTCCTGGTGAAAGATATCGAATCCGTAGTTGGAATACTGATCGCTTTCGAAATCATCCCATTCCCCATAGTAGATTGCGAGGTTCGCATTGATTTTATATGAGAGGTCTATCATGAGGCGATCGATCGGATTGAAAGTGAGCAACGGGCCGATTTTTTGTCCCAAGTTATAGTAGTAGTGTTTCCATCGGTTGGAATTGGTGCCGATGTCGGCCGTATTAAACCAGACATTCAGGAAGGTCACATCAATACCGGCGCGGAGGTATTTGTTGGCGAAGGAAGGCCCAAAATAAATGAGGTATCCCAGGTCTAAGGCGGCACCGATTTTTGCAGGGCTGTAAATCAGGTAGGAGGGTTCTCCGGGCCTGGTAACAAGCACCGGGGTGGTTTGTCCGGCCGCATAGCTACCAGTCGGGAACACGGGGCCAAGCTTCATATAAAACCCGGCTCTGATGTTATTCTGCCGTTCACCGGAAGATTCCTGGGCGTTACTCAGGGTCGCGCCCGTTAGGAAAATCATTAATAAAATCAATGCTTTTTTCATGGGGGTTGGTTTTTCGGTTTAAAGATGTCCAAAAATAATAAATCTGGAAAGCGTAGTCAAATTCCGAATCATGTTATCAGTAATAACGGTAATGTTCCATGTGGTTAAGGAGGAGTTTGCGAATGGAGCCAATTTCTTCAGGAGCCGGTTTGAACTCATTTTTTTTAAACCTTTTGACTTCAGGAAGGAATTCTTTGATTTGCTGATCAAATGAAGGGGTGTATGGGAGATCCAGCTTTTGATAGATGGAACGGATCGCTTCCTGCGGATTCGTTAGTACTTCCTGGAAACCGATTTCCGTGAAGCGGTTTTCCGGAATCTTTTCGAGATCGGTCCGGATGGTAGTCAGCATCTGGTCCATGAAAGTAGCTACTTCGGTCACATCAGGTCGTCGACTCTTTTTATTCAGTGCGTTTTGCCTTCGAAGGATATCCCACATGTGGATGGTTGAAGGGATCACTTCATATGGGTGGCGGTGGATATGGATAAATCGAGCTTCCGGAAAAATCTCATTCAATAGTGGGATACGCATTGAATTGAAAGGATTTTTAGAGATGATCCTTTTTCGAGTTTTAAAACTCAGTTTTTTATAGAATTCTGAGATCTGGTCTTTCCAGTTTTCAATTTGATCGGGAGCAGGCAGAAACTGGTCGGACCCGGTCAAAAAGTAATGATCGGAGCTTGGAAAAACAAGATCTTTTAAAGGGGAAACACAGGTTAGGCGGTAGATGGCGTATTCATCTTCCTGTGGCTCATCCATTCCGATTTTAACCCGGTCCATGGGCCTGTGTTCTCCCATCAGTCCCTTAAAAACCGGTTGATAGTAAGCATGAGAGACAAGGAAACTGTCGGGAACGGCTACCTGAAATAAGGTTGGGGCGAAGAGCTGCGGATCTTTGCTCAGGAACTGATGTAACAGGGTGGAACCGGTGCGCCAGTGCCCGATGATGAAAACAGGATCGCGGGGTGTTTCGACTGTTTTCAGGAGTGATCCAAATCTTTTTTTTTCAATCAGGGCAAAGAAAGAAGACCAGGCAGCGCTTTGAACCAGGAAAGCAATTCTCGCCAGGGTTTTGGGATTGGCATCAAATGGGTTCCTTTTTAGCAGTGAAACAAGTCGTTCCAGTGTGATGCCGGCGGTGAGGTACGAATCTTTCAAAAGTTATGAATCAGATCGCTTTGTTTTCTCTGTTGTCTGCAATGAAGAGGGCGATGGAATCGATAGACCTGACTACTTCCCGTGCAATGTGCTGATCGGTAATCCGGATCCCGTAAATCCGCTGGATCGCCATAATGATCTCGATGGCATCTACTGAATCAAGGGTGAGGGCGTTACCGCCACCAAAGAGGGGCTTGTCATCCTCAATGGTCTCAATCGGTACATCGGTGATTCCCAAGGTATCAAGGATCATCGTCTTGATCTCCATTTTGAGCTTGTAATCGGGTGTCGTTGGCATGGTCGGTAAGAATTTCAGTGAACGACTTTTGAAAGTTTTCTAAAAAAGTTTTCTTCGGCATCTGCCCTTCCCGCGATCATGGCACCAAGCTGACCAAGTTTTTCGGCTCCCAGATCTCTGTTTTTTCCAATCCTTGCAGCGAAGAGGGATATCTCCCGCCAGCCGTCGCCAATCAGCATCAATTCCTGTGAAAGATCCTTAAGGGTTGGAAGACGGAGTATCGATGAGGCTTGCTGCAAAAAGGTCGCGTACATGAACCTGAATCCGGCGCCACCCGTTCCCTGGTCTTCTAACAGGATATTAATTTTCATAATTTCATGGGAAAGATGTTCGGTATCCCGCGCAAAATTAGGCCATTCCGTGACTTTTCGCGCAAACATCCGGATGCCTTTGACTCCCAGGAAAGGCATCGGGATGCTGAGCATGTTGAAACATGCTTTTTTAATCCCTTTGCGGATGGCTGTCTCAAGATCGATTTTCTCAGGAACGGAGCGGGTGTGGAACAGGAAACCCTCAGGAGACATGTTTCCACCGGCGAAACGCCCTTTTTCCAGTGATCGCTCATCGAGTTTCATGATTTGGGGAAAGTAAGCGTCGCTCACAATATATTGTTGCTCCTCCTTCCCGATAACGATCATAAAATGTACATTGATATGAACCCGTTCCCACGAAGGTACATAATCGAGGTAAAAGAAATCGACCTGGCAGGCGGTCGGGATGTTGCGACTGATCAGTTCATCCAGCCTGCTCATACCCAGAGCTGGATCTTTGAAACGATATTCTGCAAATTCCACCCCCAGTCTTTTTTCAATGTTGCGGCGCATCTGACCGGGTTTGTTCCTCACGATGAAGGTTGGGAAAGGGAATGCTTTTGCTTTGTGAAAATAGCCGAAGAAAACACCACTGGCGATTCCGAAAACCAAGGGTTCGGAAATTTCAAGTCCTGCGTGGTTCAGCAGAGAGGTAAGGGCCCCTGATTCGCAGTGGGCCGACATTTTGTGGGTAAAATCAGGAATGACCATCTATTTTTTTTCCTCGATGTTTGTCAGCACAATAAAAGGATTCTGCGTGGTGGAGTGGTGGATGGAGAGGGTATGTATCTTGTTTTCGGGGATAGCCTGAGAGACCATCTGTTCCCCGTCATGAACCATGATCACCTGAAGAAGATTGGCAGGAGAGATATTAAAGACTCTTGCATAGTGTTCCAGGTCTTTAACCGTTGCTTTAGCGAATCCACCAGGATCAAGATGCTTTCTGACTGTGGATTTGCAAATCCCTGAGCGGGCAGAGAGTTCCGACAGTGTCAGTTCTTCCAATACCATGTAAAACCTGACCGGACTGATCAGATTGGAAATCAATTGGTTGCGTAGCTCAATCTCCAACGCTATCCTTTTATTCCGGAAATCATCAATAAAATTGGCTGAAATATAGGAACCCGTCTGCATGGGCCCAAATTGACCATCCTCCTTTTCGACATACAGTATGACTTGTTGTTCCGGATAATCTATGAACCCCTCTTTTTCTTTCATGGAAAGGAAGCAAGTTAATTTTTCTTTGCAAAAATAGCAATGCTGGCCATCATTGCCAAACCAAAAAAGAGCAACAACAGCAATGTTCCGGGGAGAATGGTGATGAGGCTCCCATCGCGGATGAAGAGGTCAAGGTAATTGTCGATGCCCCATCTTATCGGAGAAAGATGGCTGATGAATTGTACGGATCGCGGCATCAGGTGTACGGGGAAAAAAGTCCCACTAAGAACACCCAGTACCACCACCATTACTGAACCAAACAGGCCGGCCTGGTTCTGAGTTGTTGCGATGACTCCCGTCAACATTCCAAAACCGATGGCGGCCAAGCCCGAGGCTACAGTGGTGAGGAAAAGAGCAAAATAGTGATTTCCGATTTGCAAGGGTTCAGAACCCATCACCAGAGGAAAGATCCAGTGACCGATACCGATCATCAGAACAAATTGAATCAGGCAAACAAACAGGTAGGTTAACACTTTTGCACTCATGATGGCCCAGACAGTGACGGGCAAAGTCATCAGCCGGTGGTAACTTCCCTCTTTTTTTTCAGCGATCAGGCTTCCTGCCAGGGGTATCACGATGAAAAACATGGCAAACAGAATGAAACCCGGTACATTGTTCTGGATGATGTTGGGTTGAATGGCCGATTTTTCTTTCATCGCAAAATTTTCCCTGATTTTTGGCAGATTCTCCAGGGTTTTCCGGATCATCTGATCTATTTCCGGCTTCATATCTCCGGCCATATCTCCGACCATTTTATCAACGGCCATTCGCGCCTGTGTTGATTGAATGATGTACCGGAGCGACTGGATCGTGGTACGGCGGAACGACTCCTGCGTGGCAGGATCGGTCAGCAGGATAACCGAGGTGTCGGCGGTTTGCAGGATTACCCCAAACGGATAGCGCCCCTTACCGACCAGTTCTCTGACCAGGAGTGGCGTCAACGGTGCATTTCCGGTGGAATCGGTAATTTCAAAAAACCCGGAAGCTTCCAGATTCTTTCGAATAACTTCAGAACCGATCGTGCTGTCGTTTCCGGACCAGACAATCTGAATCCTGGCATTTTTCCCCTTAACCCCATTCTCCTGGGCAATGGTGACCACGAAGATAAGCAGGATGGGCATCACAAAAAGAATAATCAGTCCAGGAACATCCCTTGCGAGAAGCCACCACTCTTTGATCAGCAGGGTGCGAAGTTTTAGCATGGTTCAAAAATACAAAATCTAAACCTTTGGTTTTGCCTCGATCAAAGCCAGCGGAGCAACGGTCCTGTTGATTTGTGTTACAGCGAACCCTGCCTGGTCAAGTACCTGCCGGAATTCGTACCGGGTTCGTTCTTTACCTCCCGGCATTGTCGCAAGCATTTGTATGTCAAGTAATTCTGGTAATTCTCTGCGTGGATGATCACTGACTACCATCTCAATGATGAGAATTTTGGCCTCCGGATGCATGGAATGGTGAAGGGTACGGAGAAGGCGGATGCAATCGGCATCATTCCAATTGTGGACGATATTTTTCAGGATATAGAGGTCAGCGCCGGCCGGGACAAACTCAAAAAAATCACCTTGCCGGATGGTCATTCTGTCTGAAACGCCAAACAGGTCGATGATGACCGGAGCACGGGTGACCATTTCGGGCACATCGAACAAAATCCCTTTTACGGAAGAATTTTCCCGGAGGATGTTGGCCAGCAGAAATCCGTCCCCACCGCCAATATCTGCAATGGTCTTAAATCTGGAAAAATGATAGGAGTGAAGGATTGGCGCCAGGCTGATACCGGAGAGGTTTGACATGGAGCGGCTGAAAATCTCTGATTCGGCAGGATGGTCACGCAGGTAATCATAGATCGCCTGGTGATAGGTTTCCAGGAAAGCCTCTTTCCCCTTTCTGACGGTGGTTTCCAGGTGGCTCATCATGTTCCAGTTAACAGGGCCCAGGTGGTGTAGCAACATGTAACGAAGCGATCCTTGTTCATCCAGCAATCCTCGTGCAACATTATTCAGTGCGAACCTGCCATCCCGCCGGATCTTGAAAATTCCCTCTGATGCTAAGGCCCGTATGACCCGGTAAAGGGAAGGAGCATGGGAACCGGTCTTTTCAGCGAGTTCTTCAAGAGTCAACGGGGTCTCTTTCAGATGCCCGGCTACATCCAGTTTGGCAGCAACATAAAGGGAAGGGAGAAGCCAGAATTGCTGAAATTGTTCATAAAGTACCATGTTTCCGGGAAACATGTTCCGGTTCAGGGTGATCAGGAAGTTCCGGAAGCCATTGAGTGCCCTGACGAGCCAGACAGGAGGCATTTTAGGAATGGGAGCGGGTTCTTTCATTTTCGACAGGATTAGAATTGTATTCGCCAGGTTCCCATGGGGAAGAAACCCATTGTGAAGAAATACCTTACTTCTCCGGTTTTTGGGTCTATGCGTTGCAAGGCGACATTCGTATAGTTAGTCCGGTACTGGAGGTCGAGGAGGAACTCAATGTTGTAACCGGGGAGATTGCGCCGTATCCCGAAGCGTAAAGAAGCTCTTTTGTACTCCGGGTAACGGGGTTCGAAGGCGTCGTTCCAATCATAAACCGGTTCGCCGGTAGCAACAGTGGCGGCGCCGTTATAAGGGATGTAGGGATTGCCGCCGGCCCACGTTGCCCTCAACCCCAACGACATGACACCCCATTTTCTTTTTCCCATGACCCATTCATAACCACCCACAGCATTGAGGACATAATTAACATTAAAGGCTGAATTGCGGTTGGTTTGATCGTATCCCCGGTAAGTGGAATTAAAGAGGGAGGCAGTCAGCAGGAAAAAATAGTTCCTTTTAAAGAATTTTTCAAAAGTGCACTCGATCCCGTAATTAACCCCGGTCCCTTTGTTGACAAGGCTGTCGGCGTATTGCCGGTCAAGAAAGAAGTCGTGGCCCTGGTTGCATAAAGCGTACTGAGGGATGGATTCTTTCACCGGGATGTCCCACAAATATTGGTAATAGAGTTCCGTCTTGAAACGCAGCGCTTCTGTCAGTAAATAATTGTACCCCAGAACAACCTGTGCAGCGCGGGTATTCCCAAGCCGGCGGTTGGTCTGGGTTTCCGGGCCTTCCGCGGGATGGGAGAGAACGAAATAGATCACACGGGGTTGCATCTGGCTGTACAGTCCCATACCGAAATTCAGGGTGTGTTTTTTATGGATGTACCAATCGAAGCCTGCCCTCGGCTCGACGGTCCACTGATTGCTCAATGAAAGCCAGGAGCCGGTGACACCGGTAGTGATCGTGAAATCAGGTGAGAAATTGTGTTTCCATTGGAGATAACCACTGGTCTGGAGCATGGCTTCCCTGGAGTCAGTATTTACAAGGAATTGGTTGAAATACATCATGCTGTCGGAGAATGACATCCGGTACCAATCGATGAACAATCCCACGTCTATTGTATTCGCATCAGAGATTCTCCTTGTAAGCCTCGAAGAAAAGGAATATTTTACCTCTGTTGAACGTTCACCGGCCCAGGGAGCTGGCGTGGGAACACTGTTGGAAAAGGTATCAATTTTTGTTTTTACGTCAGACGCTACGAGGTAGATCATGTTTTTCCAACGCCATCCGGCTCCCGGGTTGATTTGATGGGTCAGCCCGATGACTCCGAGGTTGGAACCGTTGGCCAGATCTTCGCCCAGGTCAGGAAAAGTCCATTCGTCCTGATCTTTGCGGCTGTCAAATAGTTCTATAAAACTGAGACCCCCGATCCCGATGATGGTAAAGGTTCCGGAGTTACGGGTCGGAATTGTGATTTTCAGGTTCAGATCCTGGTACTTTGGAACAATCCCTACATTGATATTGAACCAGTTAAGAAATTGCAACGGAGAATAGCGGTAAGAGATGATGTAGGAGGCCAGTGATTTTTTTGAAAAAGGGCCTTCAGTTCCGAACTCAAGCCCGTTCCAGCCGACCTGGAACCAGTATTCATGGTGGTGGTTGTTTCCGTTTCGCATCCGCATGTCAAAGATACCGGCCAGGGTATTGCTGTATTGTGCCGGGAAAGCGCCGGTAAAGAAGTCAGAGTTGGTTAAAAGGTTGTTGTTCAGAAGGGTGACGGGCCCTCCTGTGGTACCTACCGTTGCAAAATGGTTGGGGTTAGGTATCTCCATGTCTTCGATCCGCCATTGCATCCCCATGGGGGAGTTTCCCCTGACGATGATATCATTGCGGTTATCGATTCCGGAGGTCACTCCGGCGAAGTTGGCTGCCATTCTTGCGGGATCGTTGTAACTGCCGGCAAACCGGTTGGTTTCATCTACGCTGAACGATCGCACGCTTACAGTCGCCATCTTATTGATAGAAGCGTATTTGCGAAAACCACCGTGGATCTCTACTTCGGGGGCGGAGATCGCGGCCGGTTCCAGGAGAACCGTGACAGGGGTCTCCTTCCCGCTGCTGATGGTTAGGGGCTCCGAAAGGTAAGTGGCATAGCCTAAATGGGATACCTTGAGTTGGAGGGTCCCGATGGGAACTTTTGACAGGCGGAAGTAACCGTTTTTATCGGTTGTTGTACCGATCAATGGATCAGAGTCAAGAATGGTCACCGTGGCTCCTGGAATGGGTGATTGGGCCTGTAATTCATAAACATAGCCATGGACTACCGAGTGGAGCAGAGGCTGGGATTGAATGGAAATACCATAAAAAAAAGAGAGCAGGAAAGGAATAAAAAGCAGAAGGCGGTGCCAAAAATTACCCATGGAGTAAAGGTAGGAAGAATTTACTCCTCCATCAACCGGTCCACTTCCTGGGCTGTGAGTCTTGTCCATCGCGGATTGACCAGCTTTTCACCCACAGTGTCAAAGTGAACCAGGTCGAAGGTCTCGCCGTAAAAAGTCAGTTTGCTTTGAAGGTCGGGCGTGTGCTCAATAAACATGAAACCGGCCGGGTCGCATTGTTGTTCCTGCATGATCCGGGTAGCAAGGGGAGCTACCCATTCAGTGACCGGGGTACCCGGGTTTTGGCGGTAGATCTCAGTGGCGATGGCCAGTGTTTTACCATCTTTACGGTGAACGATTTTCAGTCCGCAACGCGATGGACTGTCCCATTGCCCGAGGAACTCGTAATAGTGATCCATGTAATGGTCAAAGTCGGGGTTAGTCTCCATTGTGTTTTCTTCAAAGGCTGGTTAAAGTAATATTGAATGAAGTACAGGCATAAGTAAAACTCAGGCTACTTTGGGAACTTTTTTACCGAAACTCAGGTCTGCCAGGTCACGCCGGCGAGGTGTATAAGTACCGTCAGCAATTTCTCGTGAAACCACAGTGTTGATCAGGTTGAACATTTTCATGGTCTGGGGCTCGTCTTTGTAAAAGGTATCCCAGGCATACTGATAGAGTTCTGCAAGGCGTTCGGCCGACATGTGTTTGGGATGATAGACCACTTTTCCTGCGTTGTAATGGTTCCAGTCGTGATCGAAAATCCGGTTTTGTTTAAGCAGGTCGCTGTACGCTTTGGTGTGGGGGAATGGTGCAAGAACGGTAAATTCCGCCAAGTCCAGGTCGATTTCAAGCAGAAAATCGATCAGCCGTTTGATGTCATCTTCCGTTTGGTTGTCAAGCCCTAAAAGGATGGTTCCTTCCACCGCGATGCCGTAATCATGGTACTGTTTGATCCTGTTGCGGATATAATCGGAGGTATCAAAAACAGCCTGATAGACATACCATGCTCCCGCCTGGGCGGCTAAGTCCAGTACATCATTTTTATCTTCGATGGTGTGGCTGACCCATTTTTTCTTCAGCGGGATCATGGCTTTGAAAAGCTCTTTTTCCCATTGTGTATCCAGGGCAAGAGAGTTGTCAACAATAAAGAGGCGGTTATTGTCCATTTGCGATAATTCCTCCACCACCCGATCAATGGGCCGGGGGCGGAATCCGCGACCCCCTAAATACCTTACTGCACAAGGATAACAATCATAAATACAACCCCTTGAAGCATGGAAAAGGTCGACCATCCGGAACCCTTTATGGTAGTAAAGATCTTTTTTCAGGATATCTCTTCGGGCAGGGCCGATCAACCGCATTTCGGGGGGATTGTTGAGGTAATTGTAAACCTTTTTAAGCTGGTTGTTTTGAAAATCTTTAAAAACCTGGTCAAGCCTCCCTTCAACCTCTCCAAGAAACACAGAATCAGCATATTGCATAGTTTCCTCTGCGTGGAGCATGGTAGAAATGCCGCCAAAGATCACTTTTTTACCAAGTTTACGGTAATGGGTTGCTATCTCCCAGCCTCTCTTAACCTGGGTGGTCAGCATCATGGAGATCCCGACAAAATCCGGACTGTCATCAATGATGAGTTCTTCTACATTTTCGTCGGTAAAATCGACCATCACATTTTCGGGTAATGCAGCAGCCATCACGACGGGACCATGGGGAGGGAGGTTAAAGATCGTCTGTCCTTCGAGTTTGTCCCAACGGGGGTATACCAGTTTAAATTTCATTCGGTGTGTTTTAGTAGATTAACATTGCACTGAACCATTTTTTTTATAATGATCTCCTTATCCTTCCACACTGGTATCACTTTTGTGAGCGCCCGGGCATAAGCATCCCTTGCTTTCTGCCACTGTTCCGCCTTAAAGTAATAATCACCTGTAAGTGAATATACTTCGAAGTACCAGGGATTGGATTGTTGAAAAGCATTAAGTAAAGAACCGGAAAGCGGAAGAAGAGGCTCTGTCTGAAGTTGCCGGCTGATCCTTATCCGTAAGGTTTTGAATTTTAAGAATTCAGAGTACTCACGTGATAAAAGAAAAGGATCTGCTTCAATGGTCAGGGATGAGTCAATGATCTCCACCTTCCGCTTCAACCCTGCAAATTTATGAAAAATTTCATACAGGTCATAACATACATATTTGCCAGACTGCCAGGGATGGGTAGATACCCAGACTTTGAGCTGACCGGGTTGGAAGATGACGGAATGATGGGCGATGAGCTGGTTGATCGCTTTCTCGTTCCCATAACCTGTTGATTCCCCGTTCAGTCCTTCCCTGTCCCTGAGGATTTTTGCTACTCCGGCAGGATCCAGCGGGAGAGGAGAGGAGAGGCATTGCAACAATCTCCTGTATCTGTAGAGCGATGCACTCTCCCGGATATTTTTCTGGTTGAGGGGATCCTTGGTGAAGGCAGCTGATCTGAAATGGTTTGTACAGGTGATGGTGCTGCCGGTCGTGGTGAGCAGTTCGGTTTGGGAAGGAGACTTTTCGATGATAGCGGCACGGTTTTCCCGACCCGATCCGATCAATAGTGATTCTGATACAAAGGTTTCACGTTTTTTAGCGATCGCGTAGGCTTCACCGATGGTGGATGCATATTGAAGGATTTCGCGTGCCAGTATAGAGATGGGTGTCCTGGCAGAAAAGGGGATTTCCGATTTGGCAGCGTTGATGGTGATGGTCAAACCGGCTTCATTCATTCCGGACACGGTGCCGATCATTCCGCCCCAGGTAACCATCATAAAACCAAACCCTTTCGATGGTTTTTCAAAGCAAACGATCTTGTTTGCAGCAAAGGCTTCACCCATGTAAAAGTCAAAATTTCTGCCGATGATCAATCCTCCGTCGGCAACATGATCCCCCCATACACCAAAACTGGTACAACCTACCAGGCTAAGATCCTGCAAGGCATGTCCAATGTCATGGGCCGAATGATAGTTAAGCATCCGATGGTAGGCTGAACCGATCTCTTTGAAGCGGTCAGAAGCAGACAAGGAAATCCCGTAAATTTCCTGCTGGTATTCTTCAGGAATATACTCGTCAAGGTCGCGGTTGAACCAATAGATGAAATACTTCAGGAAATGCAGGTAACCGTCGGATGGGATCATCGTGCGGATTTGATCGATAAACGCTTGTTCCTGCGCATCGACCAACGCTTTGGATAATTTTCCATTGATATATCCCCGTTGAAAAGGTTCCCCTTCAAGGTACATTTCCCACAACCCTGTTTTGCTCTGTTTCAACCAGTTGTTACCGGCTGTCATCATGCCCGGAGCGGTTTGTTGCAGCGAAATCGTAGTATCTGTAAGGTCTGCAGTGTAGGGGAGGCGGATGGTGGTATCCAGATTATACCATAATCCCGGTATAAGAAGTATCAGGATAAGGATCAGCAAGGCAAACCCTTTTCTTTTCAATCTTTTTTTAGTTTTCTGCTGCATTCCTGATTTTATTCAGTAAAGATTCCATTCCAAGGATAGCACCACTGGTCATAACTGCCGAGATGGTCACGCCTAAGAGTCCGTGAAGATTGATGTTTTGCCCTGTAAAATAAAACCCCGGAATTTTGGTATGGGGCAAAACACGGCTGGTGACGGGGTTGTGAAAATCTTTTTTTATCCCGTACATGGAGCCTTCAGGAGAGCCTGTAAAATCTCTCCAGGTCAGGGGTGTAGCGATTTCCATTTTTTCTATGGCCCGTTTTAAACCGGGGAGAACTTGCTCTGCCTTGTCCAGCAACAAGACAGCCCTCATTTCTTTAAAATTTTTGTACGCTTCACCTCTGTTTCCTGAGAATGTGTTTTTCCATCGATCTACTTCCTTCCAATCCATATAAGTGAGAAGGGTAACCGTCGCGGAATGGTCAGGAGCCAAAGGATCTTTTCCGGTAGAAAGCATGAACATGGCCGGCCATTCAGCGCCTGTTTTCCGGGATTCATCCCAGACGTTACCGTCGGCGTGATAGTAAATGTTGTGATTCAGGTAAGAGATTGCATCCCTTTTCAGGGTCAGAAACAGGGTGAAGGCTCCTATTGTGTTTTGAAGTGTCGATAAACGGTTTCGCCATACCGGCCTGCCCATGTCAGCCGGAAGCATAGACAATGCTGTCGCAGGATGGATGGCTGCAATGACCTTGCCTGATCTGACACACGAACCGGAGGCGGAAGTGATGCTGAAACCCTCCTTAAAAGGCCGGATTTCTGCAACTTCAAACCTTGTCAACAGGGTACCACCTTTGGATAGATAACCTTCAGTCAATCTTTCTGCCAGCGTGCTGCTTCCCCCGTTGATGCGGCAAGCACCTGTGATAAACGAATGGTTGATCAATCCTGCAACATGGAGTGGTGTGTGATGATCTCCGGCATATAGGAAATTGTTACCCGCGAGTACCGAGGCAAGCGAGACATCGGTACCGGGAGACCTGATGTTTCCTGCCAATTGTTGGTAATAGGTCGCTGCACCCTGCGAAAGAAATGCCTCTTCATGATCACCTGAAAGTTCTTGCAGATTATATAAGGGAAAGGCGGTGGCAATCTCCTGGAGCCGGCGGGTGTAATGGCAAAGGATTTTTTCAGCTTTTGGAAAAGAGCGGGCCAGTTGTTTGGTAAACTGGTCAAAACCCACTGCTAACCTGAATTCATGATCTCCGATGTGGATATGGTCGAAACCCTCCGGGTCCATCGGTAAAAAATAGTCGGAAGGGGCAAAACCAAAATAGTTCATATACCGATGGAGGGGTTGTCCGGGTAAAGCTCCTCCGACATAATGAATCCCGGTATCAAACAGATTTCCATGGAGGGAAAAGCACTGAAGGTTTCCTCCGGCTGCAGGTTGTTTTTCCAGGAGGGCGACTTTCATACCCTCTTTCGCAAGGATGTTGCCGCAAAGCAATCCGGCGGGACCGGCTCCCACGATCGTTACATCGAAATTATCCAAGGCGAATCACAAACAAGTTATTGGATGTAACCTTTTTATTGTCAATTATTTCCATGGTCATTCCAAACGATTCGACAACCTTTTGAATGTTCCCGGCGGAGGTGAAATACAAGGTTCCTGAATCATCCATGGTTTTATTGAAACCACTGTGGGTTGAGA
>Ga0209098_1000830_pt1 | contig 32273 bp, 25 predicted proteins | sample AD_JPNHW1_MetaG_FD_184429 | JGI IMG/M metagenome (GOLD analysis project Ga0209098, IMG submission 184429) | Active sludge microbial communities of municipal wastewater-treating anaerobic digesters from Japan - AD_JPNHW1_MetaG (SPAdes) (version 2) | ecosystem: Engineered > Bioreactor > Anaerobic...
AAAAAGTAAAATAGGTTCTTTTAAATAGTATTGCCCGCATTATTTCCTTAACATTTTTGCGAAACTCAACATTACTAACCATTGGAGTAGGACTTAGGCTAGCCTAAGACAGGCCTTGTACCGACTTGTTCGGGATTCCATTTAGTTGGAACGTTGGAAGTCTGAAGTTAGTGGCCTCTCCACCCATGTAAAACTGGGGTTTCATAAAACTTAAGGAAATTAATGCGGGCATCTTTTTTTGTAAATTTTAAACTATATATATTTCACTTATGGAGTACACTATAATTTTTTCAGTCGTAGCGTTTGTTGTAGGATTGATAATATCATACATCCTATGGGGCAAACTGTTATCTAGAAGGAAGAAAATGATAATTCAGGAAGCTGAATCCGAAGCAGAGGTTATTAAAAAGGAAAAGATACTACAAGCAAAGGAACGGTTTCTTCAACTTAAAACCGAACACGATAGGGTTATTGCTGATAAAAATTCAAAGATGGCCCTTGCTGAGAATAAGTTTAAGCAACGCGAAACCGTTGTTTCTCAGAAAATTGAAGAGCTTCAAAGAAAACATAAAGAGGTAGAGGTTATTAAAGAGAACCTTACTACTCAAATGGAATTGGTTGATAAGAGAGGTGAGGAGCTTGATAGGATGCATAGAATGCATGTTGAAAAACTTGAATCCCTTTCTGGTCTTTCAGCGGAAGAGGCTAAGAACCAGCTAATCGACTCCCTTAAAGCAGAAGCAAAAACTGCTGCCATGTCATCCATTAATGAGATAATGGATGAGGCTAAGATGACTGCAACTAAAGAGGCAAAGAGAATTGTTGTACAAACTATTCAGCGTGTTGCATCTGAAGCTGCTATTGAGAATTCTGTTACCGTGTTTCATATAGATTCTGATGAAATTAAGGGTCGTATAATTGGCCGTGAGGGTAGGAATATCCGTGCATTGGAAGCCGCTACAGGAGTTGAAATTATTGTTGATGACACCCCTGAAGCAATTATACTTTCAGCATTCGATCCTGTTCGTAGGGAAATCGCTCGATTAGCGCTTCATCAGCTTGTAACTGATGGTAGAATTCACCCAGCACGTATCGAAGAGGTAGTCCAAAAGGTTCAGAAACAGATTGAAGAAGAAATTATTGAAGTAGGTAAACGTACATCTATCGATCTAGGTATTCATGGTTTACACCCTGAACTTATTCGTTTAGTTGGTAAAATGAAATACCGTTCATCATACGGACAAAACCTTCTACAGCACTCACGTGAGGTAGCAAACCTTTGTGCTATTATGGCCACTGAGCTTGGTCTTAATGCAAAATCTGCAAAAAGAGCTGGTTTACTTCACGATATTGGAAAGGTTCCTGATGATGAACCAGAATTACCACACGCAATTTTGGGGATGAAACTTGCTGAAAAGTACAAGGAAAAACCTGATATCTGTAATGCTATTGGTTCTCACCATGATGAGACCGAAATGCAAACACTAATCGCCCCAATTGTTCAGGTTTGTGATGCTATTTCAGGTGCTCGCCCAGGTGCTCGTCGCGAAGTGGTTGAATCTTACATCAAGCGTTTAAAAGAAATGGAGGATATGGCATTATCATATCCAGGAGTTCTTAAAACATTTGCTATTCAAGCAGGTAGAGAGCTAAGAGTTATTGTTGGTAGTGAAAAGATTACCGACGATGATGCAACTAGACTCTCATTCGATATTGCTAAAAAGATTCAGGACGAAATGACTTACCCTGGTCAGGTTAAGATTACTGTTATCCGTGAAACTAGAGCAATTAGCTACGCTAAGTAATATTTTAGGTATTAACTTTTTAGATGATGAGTAGTTCTTCTATTCAGATGTGCGACCTTAAAGGTCAATATCTTAAAATCAAAAATGAAATAGATTCATCTATTCAGGAGGTAATTGATAGTACCGCTTTTATTAAGGGTAAAGAGGTAGGTTTATTTCAAGATGAATTAGCTACATACCTTGGTGTTAAACATGTTATAGGTTGTGGCAATGGTACTGATGCTTTGCAAATTGCCCTAATGGCACTTGGCCTTAAACCAGGGGATGAAGTTATTACTCCCGATTTTACTTTTATTGCCACTGTTGAGGTGGTTGCTCTATTGGGAATGGTTCCTGTAATTGTTGATGTTGATATAGATACATTTACAATCGATCCTGGAAAACTCGAAAAAGCAATCACTCCTAAAACAAAAGCAATAATTCCTGTACATCTTTTTGGGCAGTGTGCCAATATGGAGGCCATTACAGCAATAGCTCAAAAGCACAATATATTTGTTGTTGAAGATGTTGCTCAAGCAACTGGTGCTAACTATCGTTTTGCAAGCGGAAAAACTCTGAAAGCAGGTTCAATTGGAGAAATTGGAACTACATCTTTTTTTCCATCAAAGAATTTAGGCTGTTACGGTGATGGTGGAGCCCTATTTACCAATGATGATGGTATTGCAGAAGAGATCAAATCAATTATTAACCATGGGATGAAGGTTCGTTACTATCATGATAGGATAGGAGTGAACTCTAGATTAGATACTATTCAGGCTGCAATCTTAAGGGTAAAACTTAAATATTTAGATAGATTTAATGAGGCAAGGATCAATGCAGCCAATATTTACGATAAACTTCTTAGTGAAAGCAATAACTTTAAAATACCTGCAAGGGCTTCATGGAGCAATCATATTTTTCATCAATATACTTTAAGATTAATCAAAGGTAACAGAGCAGAGCTAATAAAATATCTATCTGATAAAGGAATACCTGCAATGATATACTACCCAGTTCCACTCCACAGCCAAAAAGCGTTTGAAGTATATCAGAAAGATGCAATGCAAAAAGATTTTCCAAACTCTGACATATTATGTAACTCAGTTTTTTCGTTACCAATGCATACTGAACTAGTTGAAGATACGCAGAAGTATATTTGTGATACAATTCTTAACTTTTTAGAGTAATACTATGGATAAAGGATACTTTGCACACGAAACAGCGGTAATTGATAGTGGATGTATTATTGGGAACGGAACAAAAATTTGGCATTTTAGCCACATTATGCCTGGTTGTGAGATTGGAGAAAATTGTAATATAGGTCAGAATGTTGTCATTTCACCCGAAGTTAAGCTTGGAAACAATGTCAAGGTTCAAAATAACGTATCAATCTACACTGGCGTTATATGTGAAGATGATGTTTTTTTAGGACCATCAATGGTATTCACAAATGTAATTAACCCTCGAAGTGCGATTGTAAGAAAAAGCGAATATTTAAAAACAGTTGTTAAGCATGGTGCATCTATTGGTGCAAATGCAACTATTGTTTGTGGAGTTACATTGGGTGAGTTCTGTTTTATAGGTGCTGGTGCTGTTGTAATTAAAGATGTTAAGCCCTTTGCGTTGGTTGTTGGAAATCCTTCGCGACAGGTTGGCTGGATTAGCGAGTTTGGCCATCGTCTAAATTTTGATCAGGATGGAATTGCATTCTGTCCTGAGAGTAAGGAAAAGTATCAGCTAGTTTACGATTCAGTAAGAAAGGTAAAATAGGTAATAGCTATGTATAATTTTGCAATGATTGGAGCCGCTGGTTTTGTAGCACCTAGGCATTTAAAAGCGATTAAGGATACTGGTAATAATCTACTTGCAGCCTTAGATAAGCATGATTGTGTTGGTATTTTAGATAGTTATTTTCCAAATGCTGACTTCTTTGTTGAGTACGAACGCTTTGATCGTCATATTGATAAGCTTAAAAGGCAAGGTACAAAAGTTGATTATGTTAGCATTTGTACGCCAAACTATTTACACGATTCACACATTCGATTTGCATTAAGACAAGGTGCCGATGCAATTTGCGAAAAACCTATAGTTTTAAATCCTTGGAATATCGATGCTCTTCAAGAAATTGAACGAGAAACAAAAAAAAGGGTATATACTGTTCTTCAATTGCGATTACATCCTGCAATTATTGCTTTAAAAAAGGCCATTGAAGAGGGCCCCAAGAACAAAGTATATGATGTTGATTTAACTTATATTACCAGTAGAGGTCGTTGGTATGAAATCAGCTGGAAGGGAGATATACAGAAATCAGGAGGTGTTGCTACCAATATTGGTGTACACTTTTTTGATATGCTTACCTGGATATTTGGAGATGTTAAATCCAATATTGTTCATCTAGCGGAACCCAATAAATCCGCTGGATACTTAGAATTGGAGCATGCAAGAGTAAGATGGTTTTTAAGTGTTGATTATAATGATATACCCACGAATGTTAAAGAAAAGGGTAAAAGAACATATCGATCAATTCTGATTGAAGGCAAAGAAATTGAGTTTAGCGAGGGCTTTGGAGATTTGCATACCGAAACCTATAAAAAAATTATAGAAAGAAAAGGTTTTGGTTTAGCCGATGCCCGTCAGTCAATTCAAACAGTTTATACTATAAGAAATGCTAAACCTATAGGAATGATTGGCGACTATCATCCTTTTTGTATAAAATAACTTAGCTAAAACAACTATGTACAACGATTTGGTTAGTAAAAAAGAGAAACTTGCAGTTATTGGACTTGGTTATGTTGGTTTGCCCATTGCCTTAGAGTTTGCAAGGAAACTTTCTGTTATTGGCTTCGATATCAAACCTGATAGGGTTGAGTTGATGAAAAAGGGTGTTGATCCAAGTCATGAACTTGAATCTGAAGCATTTAATGGTTGTGATATTTACTACACAAGCAATATTGAGGATATTAAGGCTGCAAAGTTTTATGTTGTTGCCGTTCCTACACCAATCGATGAACATAATTTACCAGATTTAAAACCCTTGCTAGCTGCTACTGAAACAGTGGGTAAAGTGCTCAAGAAGGGGGACTATGTCGTTTATGAGTCAACCGTTTACCCTGGTTGCACTGAAGAGGATTGTGTACCATTGCTCGAAAAACTATCGGGGCTCACTTTTGTCAAAGATTTTAAAGTTGGTTTTTCTCCCGAACGCATCAATCCTGGTGATAGAGAGCACACCTTAACAACTATTAAAAAAATTACATCTGGATGCGATCCTGAGTCTTCAGAGGAAATCGCTAAAGTTTACGAACTTATTATTAAAGCCGGAATACACAGAGCTAGCTCAATCAAAGTTGCAGAATCGGCAAAAATTATTGAAAACACCCAACGCGATATTAATATTGCATTCATGAACGAGCTTTCAATAATTTTCAGCCGTTTAGGTATTAACACCTATGAAGTTCTTGAAGCTGCCGGTACAAAATGGAATTTTCTGAAATTCTTCCCAGGATTGGTTGGAGGGCATTGTATTGGGGTTGATCCATACTATTTGGTTTATAAAGCTAAAGAACTTGGCTATCATCCTCAAATCATCAGTGCAGGACGTTTTATTAACGATTCCATGGGGGGCTATGTTGCTAAACAAACTGTTAAAAAGATAATATCCGCTGATAAAAACCCAAAGGAATCTCGTGTATTAATAATGGGCGTTACATTCAAAGAAAATGTTAGTGATATTCGCAATTCAAAGGTTGTTGATATATACAAGGAGTTGCAATCATTTGGAATTAGTAAAATAGATGTAATTGATGCATTTGCTGATTCTCATGAAGTGAAAGAAGAATATGGGTTTGAACTTACTTCTCAACCAGAAGGGAAGTACGATGCAATTATTGTGGCTGTTAGCCATCAGCAGTATCTTAGTTTAGATCAATCGTGGTTTGAGAAATATGCAAATAAGGATTGCATTTTTGTTGATATTAAAGGGATTTTTAGAAGTAAAATGTCAAATATGAAGTATTGGAGTTTGTAGATATTTTAGTAGAAGAAAAGGGGGTGAAACCCCCTTTTTGCATTTAAACCATAAAACTAATTCACTAACAGTATTTTATTTTATATTTGGTTTTAACATAGTTTTGATATTTAAACTACTTATTATGGCTAAAATATTAGTTACGGGTTCTGCAGGATTTATTGGCTTTCATCTTACCAAACGTCTGATTGAGAGAGGTGATGAGGTTGTAGGACTCGATTCGATAAATGATTATTATGATGTCAATTTAAAATATGCTCGTTTAAAGCAGGTTGGAATTGAAAGGGACAAACTTTTGGCTAAGGATGTTATTCGTAGTTCAAAGTACAATAACTATAAGTTTTATAGAATTAAGCTTGAGGATAGGGACTCTATACTTAAGCTTTTTAGCATCGAAAAGTTCGATAAGGTTTGTAATCTCGCTGCCCAAGCCGGTGTTCGTTACAGTTTAGAAAATCCCTTTACATATATCGATAGTAATATTGTAGGTTTTATTAATATTCTTGAAGGTTGTCGAAACAATAATGTGGAACATCTTGCTTACGCCAGTAGTTCAAGCGTTTATGGATTAAATGAAACAATGCCATTCTCAACTCATCAGAATGTTGATCATCCCATTAGCTTATATGCTGCAACAAAAAAAGGGAACGAGTTAATGGCACACACCTATAGCTACCTTTTTGGCTTACCTACTACTGGCTTACGTTTTTTTACTGTTTATGGTCCATGGGGAAGACCAGATATGGCTCTATTCATTTTTACCAAAGCTATACTAGAGGGTAAACCTATCGATATATTCAATAATGGAAACATGCAACGTGATTTTACTTATATAGATGATATTGTAGAGGGTATAATTAGAGTAATTGATAACCCTCCAAAGAAAAACTATAATTGGTCAGCTATTAATCCTGATCCTGCATCTTCTATTGCACCTTTTAAATTGTACAATATTGGAAATAGCTCTCCTGTTAAACTTTTAGATTTTGTTAAGGCTATTGAAGAATCATTAGGAAAAAAAGCAATAATCAACTTTTTACCTATGCAAAATGGCGATGTACCTGCTACTTGGGCAAATGTCGACGACTTAGCAAATGACTTAGGATTTAAACCCCATACTTCAGTAAGTGAAGGCGTAAGAAATTTTATAAACTGGTATTTATCGTTTTATAAGTAGAATAATTATGTTTTATTTTGGGGGAAATGTAATCAACCAAAAATGAATAGAGTTTTACTTACAGGGGGTACTGGATATATTGGTTCTCATACAGCCGTTGAGTTAATAAATGCAGGATACCAAGTAGTTATTGTTGATAACTTGTCTAACTCTTTAGCCAATACGGTTGACGGAATAGAGCGAATTACAGGAGTAAGACCTGACTTTGTAAAAGCAGATTGCTCTGAATTAGGCGAAATGATTGCTCTTTTTAAGAGATACAATGGTTTTACTTCAATTATTCATTTTGCTGCTTTAAAAGCAGTTGGAGAATCGGTTAACAAACCTCTCGAGTACTATAAAAACAATATCTTTTCATTAATCATACTTTTGCAATTAATGCGTCAAAATGGAGGCGGTAACTTTGTTTTCTCAAGCTCCTGTACTGTGTACGGACAACCGGATCTACTTCCCGTAACCGAAAAGTCTCCATATAAGCCTGCTACTTCACCTTATGGGAATACCAAAAAGATATCTGAAGATATTCTGAGAGATACAATTAAAGCTAATAGTTCTATTAATGCAATTGCACTTAGATACTTCAATCCAATAGGAGCACACCCCAGTGCTGAAATAGGCGAACTTCCTTTTGGAAAACCTGATAATCTTGTCCCTTTTATAACCCAAACAGCAATAGGCATTAGAGAAAAGCTATCAATCTTTGGGGGTGATTACGATTCATCGGATGGAACAGCCGTTCGCGATTACTTTCATGTTGTGGATTTAGCTAAAGCACATGTTTCGGCTTTGAATAGACTTGAGAATAAGCAAAATAAATTAGATTTTGAAGTGTTTAATGTAGGAGCTGGGAGAGGCATAACAGTTCTTGATATAGTTAAAACCTTTGAAAAGGTTACTGGTGTTCGTTTAAACTACGAAATAACAAGTCGAAGAGCAGGTGATATCGAAAAAGTTTGGGCTGATACTACATTTGCAAATGAAGAACTTGGATGGCAGGCTAAAAGTTCAATTGATGAAGCCCTTCTTTCTGCATGGAATTGGGAGTTGAAACTTCAAGAGATGAGGAAGCAAGGATTAATATAATCCCCTTCCAATAAACCTTTTCCTATATCTATAATCAAAGAAGCATAAATTATTTAAAATTAAAAATATGAATATGAAAAGATTTTTAAGCCTTGCAGCCTTATCTTTATTTGTTTTCATTTCTGTATTCTCTCAGGAGAAACAGGAGAAAACTACCCCTGAGGGTTACATCTTTACACCTGTAAAGGAGATAAAACATACCTCTGTGAAAAATCAGAGCAGCACAGGTACATGTTGGATATTTTCAAGTTTAGGTTTTTTAGAGGCTGAAGTTGTACGCGTTGGAAAGCCCGAGGTTAATCTCTCAGAAATGTACATTTCAAGAAATGCCTATTCCGAGAAAGCCGATCGTTATGTAAGGCTCCAAGGATCAAATAACTTTGGTGGTGGTGGCTCATTCTGGGATGTAATTGATATGATTAAAAAGTATGGAATTGTACCTGAAGAAGTTTATTCAGGTTTAAACTATGGTGAAGAAAAGCATAATCATGGAGAACTTGATGCTGTTACGAAAGCATATGTTGATGCAATAATCAAGAACCCAAACAGAAAACTTTCAACAGCATGGAAAAAGGGTTTTGATGGTATTCTTGATGCTTACCTTGGAGCAAATCCATTGACTTTTAAGTACAATGGAAAAGATTATACTCCAAAATCATTTGCAGAATCATTAGGCCTTAACTTTGATGACTATGTATGCTTAACTTCTTTATCACATCACCCATTTTATCAAAAATTTGTTCTTGAAGTACCTGATAACTGGGCAGCAAAGGAAGTTTATAACTTACCTATCGAAGAGCTGGGGCAGATTTTTGACAATGCTATCGAGAATGGTTATACCGTTGCTTGGGCTAGTGACGTTAGCGATAAAGGATTCTCATGGAAGAATGGTGTTGCAGTTGTACCTGATGTTAATCTTACTGAGATGAACGAGTCCGATAAAGCTAAATGGACAAATTTATCTGATAAAGAAAAAGAAACTCAACTATATTCTTTTGAAAAACCAATATTTGAGAAAACTATCACCCAGGAAATGAGACAAGTAGGTTTTGATAACTATCAAACTACTGATGATCATGGTATGTTAATCGTTGGTACAGCAAAGGATCAAACTGGAAAAGTTTTCTTTAAGGTTAAAAATAGCTGGGGAACAAACGGTAGTAAATACGATGGTTACTTCTATGCTTCAAAAGCATTTATTCTATATAAAACCACTTCAATAATGGTTAACAAAAATTCGATACCTAAACCAATTGCTATAAAACTGGGCATTAAATAATATATTGTTAAAAAGGGTCGAATTTCGACCCTTTTTTTTATATTTGTTTTTTTTAATAAGGTTGTTTATTAATTTAGTAAAATAGAACTACAACCTTATTTTTTGTTATCTTTACGTATATAGAATTGTTTAAAACCAAAAACGATTTTATGTCATCAATTACAGGACTTTATATTAAAGGAACATCTAAAACACCCGAAGTTGATTTTACTACAGGTGTAATTCAACTTTCAGGTCGTTCCATACCAGAAGACGCAGTTGCATTTTATCAACCCTTAATTCGCTGGGTTGGTTCTTACATTGAGAATCCTGAAAAATTCACCAAAGTAAATTTTAGAATTGAATATATAAATAGTGGTTCAAACCGTTTTATTTTTGCAATTTTTAAACTCCTTGATGAGTGTTTCCAAAAAGGACACGAAATTTCAATTACTTGGTATTACGAAGAAGATGATGATACCATTAAAGGATTAGGCAAAGACTTTCAATCGCTACTTAAAGTTCCAATAAAATTGGTTGAGGTAGTTTAATTTTTATTTCGATTCCTCCTATTTATGTATAGATGTTTGATATGCGGTTATATTTATAACCCTGAAGAAGGTGATGTAATCCACGGAATAGAACCTAATACCATGTTCGAAGATATTCCAGATAGCTGGGTTTGCCCCATTTGTGGAGTCACAAAAGAGCATTTTGAGAAAATATAATTGAATAAAAAAAGCCGCTTATGCGGCTTTTAATTTATCCTTTTTCAGGGATTTTAGTCAATACTTCAAGAAGTAACTCCCAGTATTTTTGAGTTGATTTAACATCTAAGCGTTCATCAGGAGAGTGAGCCCCTTTAATAGTTGGGCCAAACGATATCATGTCAAGGTAAGAGTATTTTTCAAGGAAAAGTCCACATTCGAGCCCTGCATGAATTGCCCTTACAACGGGTTTTACCCCGAATAGTCTATTATAGGCTGATTCAGTTATATTAAGTATCTCAGAATTAGTATTTGGAGCCCATCCTGGGTAACCTTCAGAATGTTGAACATTAGCGTTTGCAAGTCTGAAAACGCTTTCTACCATATTCGAAATATCGTTCTTTAGAGATTCAACGGAGCTCCGTTGACTAGTTGTAACTATTATCTGATTGTCTTGAATAAACTTAACAGATGCAAGGTTCGTTGACGTTTCAACAAGCCCTTTTAGCTGTCGACTCATTGATATTACTCCATGGGGACAAGCGTAAAGTGAATTAAGAAGATCAAAGTGAGTAGGCTCATCAATCACAAACTCTGGGGCATCACTACCTTCAAGTATTATTGTAACATTAGGTTCAATATCTTTTATTTCATTGGTAACATATGTTTTGAAGGTGTTGAAATCCTTAATTAGTGGATCTTTATCATCTTTGTGAATGGTAAAAATTGCATATGCTTCACGAGGAATTGCGTTACGCAAATTACCGCCATCAATGAGAGAAAGCCTAAGGTCATACTTATTAGTACCCTTCCAAAGGAATCGAGTAATAATCTTAATTGAGTTTCCAAGCCCTTTATCAATATCGTCACCTGAGTGGCCACCTTTTAACCCTTTTACAGTAATCTTAAACGCTATAAAATCTGTAGGAACTTTTTCCTGTTCGTATGCAAAGGTTGCAACAGAATCAATACCTCCAGCACATCCTATGAAGAGTTCTCCTTCATCCTCCGAATCGAGGTTAATAAGAATCTTTGAGTTAAAGAAACCAGGTTTCATCTCAAAAGCTCCTGTTAAACCAGTTTCTTCATCAATCGTGAATAAACATTCAATGGGTCCGTGATTTATGTTTTTTGAGGCTAAAATTGCTAGTTGGGATGCGATTCCAATTCCATCGTCGGCTCCAAGGGTGGTTCCTTTTGCTTTAATCCATTCACCATCAATGTATGGTAATATTGGATCATTTGCAAAATCGTGATTAATATCACTATTCTTTTCGCAAACCATATCCAAATGGCTTTGGAGAACTACCGACTGAAGTTTCTCAAAACCCTTTGTAGCAGGTTTCTTAATTACGACATTCCCTGCAGCGTCTTGATTTGCTTCAAGGTTGTGCTCTTTAGCAAAATCCATAATGTATTTTGCAATCCTTTCTTCCTTTTTTGAAGGGCGAGGAATTTTACAGATTTCAAGGAAATACTTCCAAATTTCAGCAGGTTGTAATTGTTCAATATTGTTCATACAATAATTTTTAATCGGGGTAAACTTAGTATTTTATTTTTCCTATATGAAATTCAGCGTTGTTTTTTTTAAATCTTTAAAAACATAATTAGAATTTAAATGATAAGTATTTGTAATACACAGAAATACAGTTAAATATGTAATTTTAGTGCTGTAATGAATAATTTTTTATCTACCCAATTATAGATGGTTATATTAAAAAGAAAATTAATTTTGCGACCAATTTGAAATGGATTTGAGATGATTGATAAAACAGAACTTATAAACCTGCTTATTACTGCTATCAACGCTTCGGTAAGAGCAGGGAAGTTAATCCTTGATGTATACAATTCCAATGAATTCCAAGTAAATCTTAAATCCGATAAAACTCCTTTAACATTAGCTGATCGAAAAGCTCATACGGAGATACTCAACTCGTTAACCAAAACTAGGATTCCTACACTTAGCGAAGAGGGAAGAAATATTCTTTTTGAAGAAAGAAGAGGATGGGAGTATTTCTGGCTTGTTGATCCCTTGGATGGTACAAAAGAGTTTATTAAAAGAAATGGTGAGTTTACAGTAAATATCGCCCTAATTCATAATGGATATCCAATTATAGGGGTAATTTATGTTCCTGTTTTAAAGGAGCTTTACTTTGCATTAAAGGGCGAGGGTACTTTTAAAGTATCCTCTATTGAACCTTCAATAGATTCAAATCTTACATATGAGAATGTAACTCAAAGCGCAATTAAGTTGGTTGGTAAAGTAAAGCATGATAAGCTTATTGTGTTAAGTAGCCGTTCACATATGAATCAAGAAACGGAAGATTTTATTACCAATCTTCAAAAGAAACATGGTGAAATAATTCATTTAAATCAAGGATCGTCCCTAAAGTTATGCTTGATTGCAGAGGGCTCAGCAGACATTTATCCTAGGTTTACTCCAACATGGGAGTGGGATACTGCTGCTGGTCAGGCTATTCTAGAAGAGGCTGGATGTCAAATTGTATCAGCGGAAACAAAGCAACGACTTACTTACAACAAGGAGGAATTGCATAACCCTTGGTTTATTGTAAAGGCTAATAAACCACTCGATTAAAAGCTATACATTTAATCCCCAAATTAGTACATCATCTATTTGTTCGTAATCACCTTTCCATTCATCGAAGAATCTTTCTAATTTCTCTCGTTGTTCTGATGTTGGTAAATTTTGATTCTTTTCAATTAGGTCTTTAAATAGGTTATTGCCTATTTTTCTTTTTCGTGTAGTATCTAGTTGATCAATATATCCGTCGGTATAGAATATCAACGTATCACCTTTGCTCAGATTAATTTTAAAGTTTGTAAAATTGATATTTTGACTTATACGGCTACCTATTGAGTATCGATCAGTTTTATATGTATTTAAAATACTGTTGTTTATGTGAATAAACGAACTATGAGCACCACTATATTCTAAGGTTAATTCTTTTTTATCAAAGCAACAGAGAATTATGTCTAACCCATCTTTTACATCGTGCCTGCTCATGTTACTATAAAGGTTGTTTTCAACCTCATCCTTAATGAATGAGATAATTTCCCTTGGATTTGTAAGACCTTTAGTAATTACTGAATCTTTTAGGTAATTGTATGCTAAAATACTCATAAATGCTCCGGAAACACCATGTCCTGTACAATCAACAACCGAAAAATATATTTTATTGCCGCTAGGCCATACCCAGTAAAAGTCTCCACTAACAATATCTTTAGGTTTGTATAAGATGAATTGATCGTTAAAGTAGTTTTGTAATATCCCGATTTCGGGAAGTAAAGCTGTCTGAATTCTCGATGCGTACTCTATATTTTCGGTCAATCTTCGACTTGAAGCGCTTATAATACTATTCTTTAGCTCAATTTGATCTCTTTGTGTTATGATCTCCTCGTTCTGATTATTTAATTTAGAATTAAGCAGCTCAAGTTGATCGCGTTGGGCCTCAATTTCTTCCTTTTGCTGATTAATCTCTATGTTTTTAAGTAATAAATTCTGATTATCCCTGCGAATGGTAAACAACCCAAAACCGATTAAACATAAGAGTATAAAGAATAAACCTGATAAGAGGATCAAGAATATATTTAGACTCTTTTGCCTAGCAATTTCAATATTTTTAATCTGATTATCTTTATTCAACAGTTTGTTTTCCGTTTCTTTTCTTTCTGATTCGTATTTTACCTTAAGTTCATCAAGTTTATTTAAATTATCAATACTTCTAAGTGAATCGTTTAGATTTGAGAAAAGTTCGTGGTAGAGTAATGCTTTATTCGGATTTCCTGTTCTTTTATATAATTTATAAAGGTTTTCATAGGATTCCTTAGTAAACTCAACAGACTTGATTTCTTGTGCTTTTATTAAACTCAGGTTAAAGTAATCTAAAGCCTTAGTATTTTGGCCAAGTTTAAAATAAGCGTAACCTAAATTAAGTAATGATGCTGTTTCTCCATTCTTATTATTATTTTTATTAAATATTATTTTAGCATCTGTGAATTGCTTAATTGCAGATTGACAATCATTCATTTGAAGGTACAGCTGACCAATATTATTCAAGGTTTTTCCCTGATCGTCAATGTTTCCAAGTTGTTTGTCGATTTCAAGTGACTTTAGTAGCATCTCAACAGCTTCACCGTACTTGTTTAAGTTTTTAAGAACAATCGCAATGTTGTTATATGCTCGCCCAATTCCCCTTTTGCTCCCCTTCTTTTTATAAATCTCAAGAGATTTATTGTACATCTCAAGCGCTTCAGTATGTTTTTGTTGCGAGTCGAATAATATTCCAATATTATTATAGGTGTTTGCAATTCCAAGGCTGTCGTTTAGTTTGACTTTATAATCTAAACTTTTATAGAATGCATCTGCAGCACTAGAGTAATCACCTTTTGCCCAGTAAATACCACCCAATGTGTTGTAGCTAGCTGCTAATTTCTTTAAGTCATTTCGATACTTATACGATTTGATTACTTTATTACAAAGTAAAATAGCGCTATCCTGCATTCCCATATTGAAATAGGAGCTGGCTAGGGATTGGTTTGATGAGATTATACAACTACTATCCTTAAGTTCTTCAAATATATCTAACGATTTTAGAAGGAAACTTATTGAACCTCTATAATCTCCTTCATTAAATATCCTTAGGCCTAGGTATCTATATGATAATGCAATTCCTTTCGAGTAATTCAATTTTAGGCATTGACCTTTAATAATATTTTCAAGTGAATCGGCTTTTTTTGTTCCAATAACAGATGGCTCTAAAAGAAATGCATAAGATTTTTTAATAAAGGAAGTGTCGTTATTGTGATCTTGCAGTTTTATTTTGATACTATCAATGCTTTGTGCTTTAGCCTCGTTAGCGATAGAATAGAAGGTTACGATTGAGAGGGTAAGGTAAAAATACAAAGTAGTTTTCCTAGATTTCCACTTAAGTTGAAACATAGAATTCACATTTTGAATCTAGTTCTAAAAGTAGCAAAATACTTGAATAAATGAATTAACATTTGTTTTATGCTAAATAAAAAAGAGTTGCGTAGGCAACTCTTTGAATGTAAGGGCTAAATATTTATTAGATTTTGAGTCTTCGCTCAATATCCTCGATTTGACTTTTAAAGCGCTTGTCTGTATCCATTAGGTTGTTAACTGTTTTGCATGCATGGAGTACAGTTGCATGATCCTTTCCTCCAATTATGCTACCTATGGTTGACAGTGATGATTTCGTCATCCCTTTAGAAAAATACATAGCAATTTGACGCGCCTGAACAATCTCTCTTTTTCTTGTTTTTGTTTGTAATACATCTGAAGGAAGTCCGAAATATTCGCAAACAGTTTTCTGTATATAATCGATTGATATTTCTTTCTTGGTATTCTTTACAAGTTTATCAATCATTTCAGATGCAAGCTCAAGTGTAATCTCTTTCTTGTTTAGAGTAGATTGAGCTAAAAGAGAGATTAAAGCACCTTCAAGTTCTCTGATATTATTAGTAATGTTTGATGCAATGTATTCGATTACCTCATCAGGTACAATTATACCATCGTTGTATATTTTCTTTTTAAGAATAGCTATACGGGTTTCAAAATCGGGTGACTGAAGATCGGCAGATAATCCCCATTTGAAACGTGAGAGTAACCTTTGCTCTAAGCCTTGTAATTCAACAGGGGGTTTATCTGAGGTGAATATCAACTGTTTCCCCGATTGATGTAAATGATTGAAGATATGAAAGAAAATATCCTGTGTTTTTTCTTTACCTGCAAATTCCTGTACATCATCAATGATCAAAATGTCTATCATTTGATAGAAATGTAAGAAGTCATTTTTATTGTTATTACGAATGGCTTCAACAAATTGTGTTTGGAATTTTGCAGCGTTAACATAAAGAACTGTTTTCTCAGGAAACTTCTGTTTAGCTTCAATTCCAATTGCTTGAGCTAAATGGGTTTTTCCTAAACCAGAATTACCGTAAAGAAAAAGAGGATTGAATGCTGTTTTGCCCGGAGCATGTGATACCGCTAATCCTGCAGAGCGTGCAAGCCTATTACATTCACCTTCTACGAAATTTGCTAAAGTATTATCTGAGTTTAGCTGAGGATCAACGTAAAGTTTCTTAATTCCAGGAATTACAAAAGGATTTTTAATCTGATACTCTTGGTTATTTACAGGAATTGAAACAGGCTTATTCTTTAGTTCGGTTTTATTTTGAGTAGGAAATTTAACAGTGTATGGTTTACTATTTACAAAGTTGTTATTCTCCATAACAACACTGTATTCTAGTTTTGCATCAGTACCAAGTTCTTTTCGTAAGGTCTTGCGTAGTATATCAATGTACTGCTCTTCAAGGTATTCATAAAAAAATGGACTTGGAACCTGAATTGTTAAAATGCTTTTCTCAAGCTTAACGGGAACTATTGGTTCAAACCATGTTTTGAAGCTTATTGGAGATACATTATCTTTGATAATACTGAGGCAACTTTGCCAAACTTCCTGAAAATCGCGAACCATCTTAAAAAGAATAATATAGAGTTAAAATGTTTTTGTTTATGTTCTTCAACAAAATTGTGAATAAAAAAATGAAAAAAAAAGTGTAAAAGCTATTGAAAAAATGATTTTTTGTTTAACAAATTAACTATCACCAGAATAATTTTATCAAAAAAATAAAAAAAATACAATGCATTGAAAATCAAATATATAACCTGTTGATAATGTAATTTTATGGAAGCTAGTAGCTTGGATTTTTTTCTTAGTTAAGTAAAAAATATTACAAAAAGAAAAAAGAATGAGATTTCTTTTTTCTTTTTTTTAGGCAATAAATATTCAGAGTAACTAGAAGATTTATCGTGGTTTTTTCGACTCTATGTATTTGGTTCTACTTAAGTCAATTACAGAAAAGTTGATATATCGTTTTGGGTTTTCCTTAATATCCTTTATTAACAGATCAAGATTTTTAGATGCTCTCTCAAGGTTGTAGTATAGGGTATCATTTCTAACAAGGTTTCCGAGGGTCCCTTTTCCTGAGTTAATTTGTGTAACAACTTCGTTTAATTGACGCATTGCAGAATCAACCTGAAGCATTGTAGAAGCTATCTTAATTTTGGCAATTGTATCACTTAGGGCTGAGAAGTTCTTAATAATCTTAGTAATATCCTTATTGTTATTCTTTAAGTTGGAGCTGATTGACTCCATATTTATAAACATCTTCCGAAGTGTGCCATTGGGAGATAGGTTTGTATCAAGCTCAGCAGCGGTTTGGTTAATGCTATAGAGTGCTTTGTTAAGATTTGCAAAGCTCTGGCTAAGTTGTTCGCGGTTTTCCTCGTTAAAAACTTCCGACATTACTTTTAATGTCTTTGAGAATTCAACCATTAAGGTTTCGGCCTTTTCTTTTACTGGTGCTATTTGGTGTCCGAGTTGGTCAATTAATCCAGTTTCAATAATAGAAGGGAGTGTATCGTAAGGATTTAGGTAACGATTACCAGGTTTTACCTCTAGTTTAATTGCTTTCCCACCCATAATCCCTGTGCTAATCATTTTAGCTACTGTGTTTTCGGGGATTTGATACTTTTTACCAACAAGAAGTGTAACAAGAAATCTCCCAGTATTTCCTTCCTCGAACTGAATTTTCTTAACAAGTCCAACTTTAAAACCATTAATTAATACTGGATTCGTATTTTCTAGCCCATCAACTTGGTTAAATACAGTATAGTAAACATGATTTGGGCTGAATACATTTCTGCCTTTAAGAAAATTGATACCCCAGAACATGGCTGCAAGACAAACTGTTGCAAAAAAGCCAATTTTAACTTCACGAGTAATTTTTATTTTCATAGTATATCAAATAGAAATTTCTTTTAGCGCTATATCTAATGGTATTATTTTACTTCCCTTTAATGCTATAATAAATGCATCAGGAAATTTTTTTCTTATTTGTTGGCAGTAAACAACTATCTCAGAGTAGGACTTTTTATTGCCAACAGTATATTTATATGTACCATCAGAAACAATTTCATCAATTCCATTTAAATTTTTAAAGTTTTTAGGAGAAAGTGGTATTCTTTTTCTCGAAGATTTTATCTGGACTTTAAATGTAATATCTGGTTTTTCTTGATTGGAAACTGATGAGTCGTTCACAATTGTTGGTTCTATTTTTGAAACAAAAGAGTTTTTAATATCATACGATTTTTTATAGTAATTAAAGGCTTTAAAAATTGCATTAGCAATACGATCTTGTCCCGAATCAGTATTTAAGAAAGCCTCTTCTTTACTATTGCTAAGAAACCCGGTTTCAATCAGTATGCTTGGCATTGAGGTTTTCCAAAGCACCAAAAACCCCGCTTGTTTCACTCCTCTATCAAATCTATGGGTTTGTTCACGAAATTCAGTTTGTACATCGTTAGCTAGTTTTAGGCTTTGGTCTAAGTATGCGTTTTGCATTAAAGTAAAAATAATATACGACTCAGTAGATTTAGGGTCGTACCCTTCATACTTAGAGGAGTAATTATCTTCGTATGTAATAACAGCGTTTTCACGCATAGCTACATCAAGGTTATCTTCCGATTTGTGTAACCCTAAAACATATGTTTCGGTACCGTATGGGCTTCTACTCGGGTTTGCATTGCAATGAATTGATATGAAAAGATCTGCTTTTTCAGAATTTGCAATTCTTGTACGCTCATCAAGAGGAACAAATTTATCGTTTTTACGAGTATAAATTACCTCAACGTTAGGGAAGGTATCTTTTATGAGTGTTCCAAGTTTTAATGCAATTGATAGCGTAATATTCTTTTCATACGTTTTGCTACCAATAGTACCGGGGTCGCTACCTCCGTGTCCAGGATCAATTACAATTTTGTTTAATCCATCATTTTCTATACCTTGTCCAAAAGCATAAAAATTGAGCGAAGAAGTCAACAGTACAACACTTATAAGTGTGAAAATTCTAAAAAATATTGATTTATTAACAAAAACCATTAATGACCTTTATACTTTTTTAACTAGTTTTGAGCCCGATTTGAATAATTGTAACCACAAAAATACTACTTAAATTGCATTTCAGGCTACTTATACCTCTTTTTATTCTTTTTGCGGGGAATGTGTATTCTTTTGAGAATACCAATAAGTATCCTATTTATAGTTTCATAACACAAACACCCGATTCGATTCCAGTAAAGGATACTACCAAGAAATCCAAGAAAACTCCTTTTGATGATCCTATTATAAGTAATGCTAAAGATTCTACAATATACTCTTTTGATGGATCAAAAGCTTACCTATATGGTGATGCAACTGTTGATTACCAAAAAATTCAGCTAAAAGCAGCTTATATAGAGTTCAATATGGAAAAAAAGGAAGTTTTTGCAAAAGGACTTCCTGATACTTCTGGTAAAATTGTAGGTCGACCAGTTTTTAAAGATGGGGACCAGACTTATACAATGGATGATATTTACTATAATTTTGATTCTAAGAAGGCTAAAATCAATGGAGTTGTTACCGAGCAGGATGGCGGATTTATGCATAGTGAGGCAACAAAAAAGATGGATGATAATACGGTTAATATATCAAACGGTAAATACACCTCGTGCGATCAGGAACATCCTCACTATTATATTGCTATCACAAAAGGTAAAGTTATACCAAACGATAAAATAATTTCGGGCCCTGCTTATTTAGTTATTGAAGATGTTCCTTTACCGCTTGGAATTCCTTTTGGTTTTTTCCCAAACACAAGGAAGCGTGCATCAGGGATAATACTTCCAGAGTACGGAGAAGAATCTTCTAGGGGTGTTTTTTTAAGGGGAGGTGGTTTCTACTTTGGTTTGAGTGATTATATTGATCTGAAACTTACTTCAGATATTTATTCATTCGGATCTTGGGCTGTACATACACAATCGGCTTATCGACAACGTTATAAATATAGCGGTGGTTTTGCTATTGATATCTCAAAAAACAAATACGAAGAGGTTGTATCTAATGCATATAGCATCCAATGGCATCATAGCCAAGACCCTAAAGCAAGTCCAACAACAACGTTTTCTGCTAATTTAAACTTTCAATCAACAAACAATAATAAGTATAATGCCCAAAACTTAAATGATTACCTAACCACTCAAATAAGTTCAAGTATAGCTTATTCAAAAAACTTTGTTGGAACGCCTTTTAGATTAACCACTGGATTAACCCACTCCCAGAATAATACTACAAAAATTGTAAGTGTAAACTTCCCTAGGGCTACTTTAAGTATGGATAAAGTTTATCCTTTTAAAAAGGAGTATAGCGAGGGGACGACAAAATGGTACGAGAAAATTGGTTTTAGCTGGAATGCGAGTTTAGATAATAAGGTTTCGGTACATGAAAACAATCTATTTAAGAAAAGTGTACTGGACAGCATGAGTAATGGTATTAAACATGATATACCCTTATCAACATCCTTTAATATCTTAAAATATGTAACTGTAAGCCCCAATGTTAATTATTCCGAGTACTGGTATCTTAAAACCATCAGAAAAAACTGGGATCCATTAAGTAAAAGTGTTGTTGGTGATACAGTGTCTGGGTTTAGGCGGGGATGGCAGTATAGTACTGGCATATCAATGAGTACTCGGGTGTATGGGATGTTTAACTTTGGAAAAGGAAAAGCGATTCAAGCCATTCGGCATGTAATAACACCCTCTGTTTCACTTTCATATAGTCCTGATTTTAGTGACCCTCGTTACGGGTTCTATAAAACATACCAAAAGGATAGCTTGGGTAGAACAGCCAAATATTCAATATTTGAAGGAGCAATAAATGGTGGCCCGGGTATGGGTCGAAGAGGTGTTGTAGCGTTTGGATTAGGTAATAACCTTGAAATGAAAGTTAGGTCAAGCAAAGATACTTTAACCCATACGAAGAAGATTAAAATTTTTGAGAGCTTAAACTTTGGTGCTAGCTATAACCTTTTGGCTGACTCAGCAAGACTTAGTCCAATTACATTTTCGGGTAATACAAAACTGCTGGATAAATTTAATATTAACTTCTCGGGTGTACTAAACCCATATGCATTAAATAGCACCAATACTAATTATATTGATAAATATGAGTATAGGGAAACAGGGAAACTTGCTAGATTAACCTCATTTGATGTAGGGATAGATTTTCAGCTGAATAGTCAAAAAAGTAAAAGCGAAGGTGAGGGGAAGGGTTTAAAGAATATGGACAAACCCCAAACTCTTAACAAAGAGCCTGAATTTGGGCAAGCTATGTCCACTAATTATTCGCAGCAACAGAGTGTTGATTTTAGTATCCCGTGGAATTTAAGATTTAACTATAGTTTTCGCTATGATAAACCATTAGTAGAAAAAACGGTTACCCAAACCTTAGGGTTTAATGGTGATTTTAGCGTAACTCCAAAATGGAAAATAGGTTTTAGTTCTGGATACGATATTACAAACAAGAAATTGTCTCCAACTTCAGTTAATATATTCAGAGATTTGCATTGCTGGGAAATGCGTTTAACACTTATTCCTTTCGGTTTCAGAAAGATGTATAGCTTTCAGATTAACGTAAAATCAAGTATGCTTCAGGATCTAAAGTGGAGTAAGAGGGATAGCTACTACGATAACTTATAGTTTAATTGAATCAACCCAATTCTTTAAAATCTTAAACCCATTCTCCGTAAGAATTGATTCTGGATGGTACTGAACTCCTTTAACATTGTATTTATAATGGTTAATGCCCATTATATTACCATCAATATCAATAGCGTTTACAATAACATTTGAGGTTCTGCTGGAGTTTGTTAAAACCCATGAATGGTATCTGCCACTAATAAAAGATTTAGGTACACCACTATAAAGTAAGTCTTTTGTTGTTATTATGGTTGGTCTGCCTATACCATGATGAACTTCAGGCATGTTAATTAGGTTAAGTCCATAAAATGTTCCAATAGCCTGATGCCCAAGGCACACCCCAAGTATAGGTTTGTTTTTTTCCCAAGTATTAATAATCTTATAAAGGTTCTTTGTGTTGTTTGGTAAGCCTGGTCCTGGTGATAAGATAATGCCATCGTATTTCTCTAGAGAAGTAATATCTACCCTATCATTACGGATACATTCTACAGAATTTGTAAGCTGTTCAAGGTAATGAACTAGGTTATAAGTAAACGAATCGTAACAGTCAATTACAACTATCTTCATGGATAAAAATGAAACTGCAAATGAAAGAGTTTTTTCATTAATTTCGTAGCCAAATCATTAAAAGGTGTTTAACTAAACGCAATATCCTAATAAAATAGTAATCAATGAAAAAGATTGTAAGTACCGAGAAGGCACCAAAAGCAATTGGTCCATATAGTCAAGCTGTAGAAGCAAATGGAATGCTTTTTATTTCTGGTCAGGTTCCTATTAACCCCGAAACAGGAAAACTAGTTGAAGGCGGAATAAAGGAGCAAACCGAACAGGTAATGAAAAATATTGGTGAAATCCTAAAGACCGCTGGGTTAAGCTATACTAATGTTGTAAAATCAACATGTTTGCTTAGCGACATGGATAATTTTGCCGCAATGAATGAGGTTTATGGCCGTTACTACACTTCAGATATGCCTGCTCGTGCAGCATACGGCGTAGTAAAGTTACCATTAGGCGCTTTAATTGAGATCGAGACGATTGCAGTTAAGTAAGAACCTATCAATAATACAAAATAAAAGCCGTTAGGTTACTAACGGCTTTTTACTTAATAATGATTTAGCTATTACTCGTACTTTAGAACGTCAGCGGGGTTTCTTAACGTTGCTTTATATACCTCTAAACTAATAGTAACTAGGGATATTATAGTGATGATTACTGGTACTATAAAGAATATCACTGGATTAATCTTAGTGTGGTAAGCAAAGTTTTGTAACCACTTATTCAACGCGTACCACGAAACAATCCAAGCAATTATAGTTGATATTATTATTAATTTAAGGGTTTCCGATGAGAGTATTGTGATTATGCTCCGTTCATGTGCTCCCAACGTTTTTCGAATAGCTATTTCCTTTGTTCGAAGTGATGTAGTAAATGACACCATTCCGAGTAACCCTAAGCACGATATAATAATAGCCAGTATTGAGAATGATATTAGAATAATACCTGTTCGTTTTTCACCTTTGTACATTTTATTCAAACTATCATCGAGGAAGTAGTATTCAAATGGGAATTCTGAAAGCCTTTCCCAAATTTCTTTCATCCCATTAATGGCATTCTGCTCGCTACCCGGTTCAATATTGGCAATAACAACGCCTTCGAAATTGCCAGGCATAAATGTTAATGCTACTGGAGTAATATTGGTTCGAAGCGATTGTATGTGAAAATCCTTAACTACCCCAACAATTTGCCAATACCTTGGAGGTGTTCCAGGAGACATTAATCGATGTTGAAGTGGATCCTTCAGCTCTAGGGCTTTTACCGTAGCTTCGCTAATAACAACTGCATTGGAATCAGTTGGAATATCTGAATTTAAAAATCTACCTTCTACAAGCTCTAATCCAAGTGTTTTTTCAAATCCGGGTGATACAAAAGCTTGCTCTAAAGTATAAGTTGTACCCATGTTTGAATCACCCTCAAGAAGAAACGCATTTAAACTAAAGTTACGGCCAGGTATAGCATTACTATTAGCAACGCTTAATACACCTGGAATCTTGGCTGCTTCTTGTTTGAATGTATCCATATTTTTCTTTAAACCATCTGAACGTTTAATGATAATCCTATTCTCTTTTTGGAAACCAAGGTTATAGTTCTGCATGAACTTTAGTTGGAGAAATACAACGGTGGTTGCTAATAGTATTGCTATACTCACTGTAAACTGAGATACAACTAAAACACTTCTTAAACCACTACTTTTTGCACCAGCCTTTAGCTTTCCTTTAAGCACAGAAATTGGATTAAAGGATGCGAGAAAGAACGATGGATAGCTTCCAGAAATTAATCCAATTACTATAGCAAAACTGATAAGTGCAGGGATTGTATACCAAGTAGATAAATACCCAAGGCTTAATTTAATATCTAATAAGTCATTAAAAGATGGAAGTGCAAGTTCAACGATTAGCAATGAAAGTAATAATGCAATAAAACATACAAGTATTGATTCTGACAAGAATTGTGATATTAAACGTTTTTTATCTGATCCTACAACCTTTCTAAGCCCAACCTCCTTTGCTCTAGTTGCAGAACGTGCAGTTGCAAGGTTCATAAAGTTGATACATGCAATTAAAAGAATTAGAAAGGCAACAACCGAGAAAATATAAACATAAAGAATATTTCCATTTGGTTCAATTTCGTACTGTAGCTTCGATTTTAAGTGAATATCGGCTAAAGGTTGAATAAAGTAGTTGTAGGAATTACCACCCTTTTCGAATTCTTCCATAGATATATTTAGGAACTGCTTAAGCTGGGGTCCAATATATTTAGTGACAAGTGTTTTAAGTTTTTGCTCAAACTCTTTAGCATTTGTACCCTCTTTTATCTTCACGTAATTGTAAAAATTGTTTGATACCCAAATAGGATTATCGCAATTACGGGGGTAGGAGATATTTGATCCTAGCATAATAAAGTGGAAGTGACTATTAACGGGCACATCTTCCATAATACCTGTAATTTCAAATAGTGTCGAATCATTCTCTACGCGAATGCTTTTTCCCACTGGATCTTCATTCCCAAAGTATTTTTTAACAGCGCTTTGGGTCATTACCATAGTTCGTGGTCTATTAAGAACTTTTTTAGGATCCCCTTTAATAAGTTTAAAGTTGAAAACTTCAAAAAAAGTTGAATCAGTAAATAAAAAGTTTTCTTCATTAAACTTTCTTTCGCCCGAACCAATTAACCAATCACCCATTCGGGTAATGCGAGTAGTTTGCTCAACTTCAGGGAAATCGGTTAAAAGTGCTTTTGCCATTGGAGCACAAGAAACGGCCATATTTAATGACTCACCTCGAACCTTTCCGTTAACACCTATTCTATAAATACGCTCATAATCTTTGTTGAACTTATCATAGCTAAGTTCATTAGAAACGTAGAGGATGATTAATATAAACCCAGAAATTCCAATGGCTAAGCCAAGGATGTTAATAAATGAATAGAACTTGTATTTTAACAAGTTTCTGAATCCTGTTTTTAGATAGCTATCAACAATAGACATATTAAAGGTTTTTTAAATTTCTTTTTTTGTCTCTATCAACAGAAGTGCCATGTGCGGTAAATATCTAAATATCTGATGTATATAAAAATTTGATTTATATGAAATGTTGTTGCATTCGAACAGTAGATGTTCATTATCGAACATCTTAGGAACCTAAAATAAAAGAACGCTAACTATTTTTTACTTGTGATATTCCCAATATGTAAATAGATACTATTAATCCTCCAATACCTGATATAATGAATAGGGCAGAAGGATTTATAATGTACCAAATAAAACCAGCAAAACTACTGGCTAGTAGTGTGGCTACACTTTGGAAACTATTATAAAATCCAATTGCTGTTGCTGTATGTTCCTTGTTGGATAGGTTTGTAATCCAAGCTTTAGATATGCCTTCTGTTGCTGCAGCGTAAAAAGAGTAAAGCCCAAATAAAACTATAAAATGGGAGAGGGTTGTTGCAAATCCGAATAAAAAATAAACTGTTGAGAAAATTAGTAACCCTAAAACCATAATACTTTTCATTCCAACTCTATCTGCTAGCCATCCCGAAGGGAAGGATAGTAAAGCATATAGCAGGTTATAGAATATGTATAAGCTAATCATTTGAATATCACTACACCCTTGTTGTTTTACCATAAGAAGAAGGAAAACATCCGAACTATTGAAAAGAGCAAACACTAACAATCCAATGACAAGCATTTTATACTGAGGATTGGCAATTTTCCAATACCCAATAAATGAGAAGAAACCGGTTCTTTCTCTAATGACTGGTTCTATCGTTTTTTTCTTTTCTTTGATAAGCCACGTAAGGCTAATCGCAACAATTCCTGGTACAAATGCAATCACAAATAACCAACGGTATTGATTTGGGTAGAAAAACAGAAAGACCAATGCTATAAATGGCCCAATTGCTGCACCAAGAGTATCCATACCACGATGAAATCCGAACACCTTCCCTTTTGTCTCAGGAGTAGACTCATCGCTAAGCAAGGCATCACGGGCACTTGTCCGAACTCCTTTACCTAATCGGTCGAGTGTTCGGGCAAAGAAAATCCAAACCGGGTAAAAGAACAAAGCCATCATGGGTTTTGAGAATGCACTCATAGTGTATCCCCATCTAACAAATAGAACTCTTTTTCCAATTTTATCTGATAATTGTCCAAAGTAACCCTTACTTATACCTGCAGTTGCTTCTGCTAAACCTTCTAATACACCAATTAGCAAAACAGAAAACCCAATTGATTTTAGGAAAATGGGCATTACAGGGTAAAGCATTTCACTTGCAATATCCGTAAATAGGCTTACAAAGGACAGTAAGACAATAGCTTTGGTTAGGAATTTTGCCATAGGGTTATCTAATAAAAATAAAAATTATAAATACCTAGTTATTAAATGCCTAAATCAATTTAGGAATTATTATTTTTAGCAATTGAAATTTGAATAAAATATAAAGTAAAAAATAATCATTATGAATAAATCTCTATTAAATCTAACTCTTTTTGTTGGCTTTATTCTTTTGGGAGAATTCTCTTATTCTCAGGTTGATGCAAAAAAGGTTGACGCAAAGAAGATTACTCTATATGTAAACCCTTTTATTGGAACTAAGGATATGGGCCATTGCTTTCCTGGTGCAGTAGTTCCATTTGGTATGGTACAGCTAAGCCCGGATACCGATACTGCTCAATATTCGTATGGTCAGGGTTATAATAAAGATGTATATAGATATTGCTCAGGTTATCAGTTTGATGACCCAACTATAGTTGGTTTCTCGCATACTCATCTACATGGTACAGGGCATTCCGATTTAGGTGATATTCTGTTAATGCCAACAACTGGTGCTATTAAGCTGAATCCTGGTATAGCTTCAAAACCAAAATCAGGTTATCGTAGTCGATTCTCAAAGTCAAGTGAAGTTGCATTTGCTGGGTACTATTCAGTCTTTTTGGATGACTGTAAAACAAAGGTTGAGCTAACTGCTTCTCCTCGCATTGGTTTTCATCGATATATTTACCCAAAGAATCAGGATGCAAATGTGATTCTTGACCTTGTTCATGGGATATATGGTTATGATGGAAAGGTAATTTGGGCGTCAATTCGTGTTGAAAATGATTCTACAATAACCGGTTATAGGCAAACTAACGGATGGTCTAGAAATCGTTTCATTTATTTTGCCATAAAGTTTTCAAAACCATTCATATCTTATGGTTTAAGGAATGATGAGAAAGAGATGTACCGAGGATTTTGGAGACGGTGGCAAATGGATAATAATTTCCCGGAGCGGTCAGGGCATAAGGTAAAAGCTTACTTTACGTTTGGTAATATTGATACACTTGAGGTTAAGGTTGCTATTTCTGGAGTTAGCACTGAAGGTGCTATTGAAAACCTAAAAGTAGAAGGAAATCTTTCTTTCAATGATGCATTGTTGAAAGCTCAAAACGCATGGCAAAAGGAGTTGGGAAAGATTAAAGTGGAAGGAACTGAAGATGAGAAAACTAACTTCTACACAGCATTGTATCATTGCATGATTGATCCAACGATTTTTATGGATGTTGATGGGAAATATCGGGGATTAGATGGGAATATCCATCAAACTAATGGATTTACAAACTTTACTGTATTCTCGCTTTGGGACACTTTTCGAGCGCTTCATCCATTAATGACTTTGCTTGAGCCAACGAGAGCAAGCGATATGATTAACTCGATGCTTGAGCATTACAAGCAGAGTGTTCATGGTATACTACCTATTTGGTCGCATTGGGGCAATGACAACTGGTGCATGATTGGATATCACGCTGTGCCTGTTATTGCTGATGCCTACATGAAAGGTTTGACGGGTTTTGATAAGGAATTAGCCTTAAAAGCAATGGTTAGTAGTGCAACCTATGGAAAGTACGATGGAATTGATGATTATATGAAGTATGGATATGTCCCTAAGGAAAAAAGTTCAAGTTCAGCTTCAGTTACCTTAGAATATGCGTATGACGATTGGACTATTTATCAAATGGCCAGTAAAATGGGTAAAACAGAAATTGCAAATACATTCAAGAAGAGAGCAATGTCTTACTCAAATATTTTTGATGTAAATACTGGTTTTGCTAGGGCTAAAGGGAAGGATGGTAAATTCATGACTCCGTTTGATCCATTGCAAACCCATGATATGGGTTATATTGAGGGAAATGCATGGAACTATAGCCTATTTGTTCCTCATGATATATCAAACTTGATAAAACTTTCAGGAGGAAATAAAAGGTTTGTTCAACATCTCGATTCACTTTTTACAATGACGCTTCCTTCAAAGTACTATGAAAACACCGAGGATATTGATAAAGTTGGATTAATCGGAAATTATGTTCATGGTAATGAACCCAGCCACCATATTCCTTACATGTTTGTTTACGCTGGACAGCCATGGAAAACTCAGGAGATTGTTCGAATGGTAATGAACAGGATGTACCTTACTAAACCCGATGGTTTATGTGGAAACGATGACTGTGGGCAGATGTCGGCATGGTATATTTTCAGTGCGATGGGTTTTTACCCTGTTTGCCCAGGAAGCAATCAGTACATCATTGGGGCGCCATATCTTCCATATTTAAGTGTAAGTCTAGAAAATGGTAAAACTCTTATCATTAAAGCTAAGGATGTTAGTGATGTTAATCGTTATGTTCAATCGGTATCCTTAAATGGTAAAACTTTAAATAGAGCCTTTATTACTCATGATGAATTGATTCAAGGAGGAGAGTTGATTTTTAAAATGGGAAGCAAACCAAATAAAAAGTGGGGACGTGATATAAAAGATACTCCATACTCTTTGAGTAAAGAATAGATAAATTCTCTTCATAATAAAGCATCTTAAGATTAATGCATTAAGATGCTTTTTATTTGATACAAAGTCAATTATTGTTTTTCAACCTAAGATCATCTTATGATATTATTCACTAACTTGTTAAACGATTGTTCAATTATATGCTTTAAATCAATGTTGAAGAACAACTAAATACGAAGCAAATTTCATAGGTATAATCAAATCATAGATTTTATTTTGTAGCAAACTAAAAAATAATAACCAGAACTATGCAACTATCACATATTGAGCACATTGGTATTGCAGTTAAAAATCTTAACGAGGCAATCTCCTTTTATGAAAAGGCTTTCGGCCTAAAATGTTATAGTGTTGAGGAGGTAAAAGAGCAAAAGGTAAAGACTGCTTTTTTTATGGTTGGTCAAACCAAAATTGAACTTTTAGAGTCAACAGACCCTGAAGGTCCTATTGGTAAGTTTATCGAGAAAAAAGGTGAAGGTATTCATCATATGGCATTTGCAGTGAAGAATTTAGAGCAAGCTTTACAAGAAACAGAGAGTAATGGTGTAACTCTTATTGATAAAACACCCAGAAAAGGAGCAGAAGGACTTGATATCGCTTTCTTACATCCTAAATCAACCTTTGGCGTTTTAACAGAATTATGTGAAGACAAGAACAAATAATCCCAAGATAAACCGCACACAAAATGAGTACAAGTCAAGAAAAGAAAATTCAGGAACTAATCACACTTCGAGAAAAAGCAAAGCTCGGCGGTGGTGAGAAAAGAATTGAAGCCCAACACAAGAAGGGGAAATTTACAGCACGCGAACGTATCAATATGCTGCTCGATGAGGGTAGCTTCGAGGAGTTTGATATGTTCGTATCGCATCGTTGTATCGATTTTGGATTGGAGAAAGAGACCTATCTATCCGATGGAGTTGTAACCGGTTATGGTACAATTGATGGTCGATTAGTATATGTATTCTCTCAGGATTTCACAGTTTTTGGTGGCTCTCTATCAGAGATGTTTGCTGCTAAAATTTGTAAAGTAATGGATATGGCCATGAAGGTTGGCGCTCCAGTAATTGGTATTAACGACTCAGGGGGAGCACGTATTCAGGAGGGTGTTAAGAGTCTTGGAGGTTATGCTGAGATTTTCGAACGTAATATTTTAGCATCGGGTGTTATTCCACAGCTTTCGGCTATTTTTGGTCCTTGCGCTGGTGGTGCGGTTTATTCCCCTGCACTTACCGATTTTATTATGATGAGCAAGGATACAAGCTATATGTTTGTTACAGGTCCAAAGGTTGTTAAAACGGTAACTGGTGAAACTGTGACATCAGAGGAGCTTGGTGGTGCATCTGTACATTCATCAAAATCGGGTGTTGCACACTTTGTTGCAGAGAATGAAGAGGAAGGGATTATGATGTTAAGAAAGCTGTTAAGCTATCTGCCACAAAATAACCTTGAGGAGCCACCACTTCTAGCATGCAATGATCCAATTGATAGGCTAGAGGATGCTTTGAACGAAATCATTCCTGACAATGCCAATAAGCCTTATGATATTAAGGATGTTATTGGTGCTGTTGCCGATAATGGTGAGTTTCTAGAAGTTCAGCGTGATTTTGCTCCAAATATTTTCATTGGATTTGCTCGTTTTAACGGACAATCTGTTGGTATTGTAGCAAATCAACCTAAATATTTAGCGGGTGTTCTCGATATTAACGCATCAAGAAAAGCAGCACGTTTTGTTCGCTTCTGCGATGCATTCAACATCCCAATTGTTACTTTAGTTGACGTTCCAGGATTTTTACCTGGTACAGGTCAGGAGTATAATGGTATCATTATTCATGGTGCAAAATTGCTTTATGCATATGGTGAGGCTACCGTTCCAAAGATTACCGTTATTCTTCGCAAGGCATATGGTGGTGCTTACGATGTAATGAGTTCAAAGCATTTACGTGGTGATATTAACTATGCATGGCCTAGCGCAGAGATTGCTGTTATGGGACCTAAAGGTGCAATTGAGGTTTTATTGAGCCGTGAACTCGATAATATAGAAGATGAAAAAGCCAAAGTTGAATTCCTTTTCAAGAAAGAAACAGAGTACAAGGAGAAATTTGCTAACCCATACGTTGCCGCTAAATTCGGTTACATTGATGATGTGATTGAACCACGCAATACTCGTTTCCGTATTATTAGAGCGTTACAAGCTTTGGCAACCAAGAAAGATGTAAATCCTCCTAAAAAACATTCTAATTTACCTTTATAATAAGAAAACTATTATGAGAATGTTTATTAGACGAATAATTCTTTCGCTTGGATTAATGCTATGGTGTATCTTATCTATTGCTCAAAGCCGTAGGGATCTTCGAATTAACGAGGTTTTGATCAAAAATACCTCAAACTTTCAGGATAGCTACGGAGACAGAAGCGCTTGGATTGAAATATTTAATTCAGCTTACAATAAAGTGAATTGCAATGGTTGTTACTTGACTGATGATATTAGCAATCCTACAAAGTATAAGATTCCCATGAACGATCCGAATACGCTAATTCCAACAAGGTTTTTTGTTGTGTTTTGGGCGGATGGTAATACTACACATGGTACATTTCATCTAAATTTCAAGTTAGATTCCACTTCAAGGTACATTGCTTTATTTGATGGGGATGGGAAAACGCTAATTGATAGCGTTAACTTGCCATCCATTTCTAAAGAAAATGTTTCCTATGCAAGATTAACAGATGGCGATGGTAGTTGGCAAGAGATGATAAAAACTACCCCTATGGCTACAAATATAACTGTGGATGAAGTTTCTGCAGGACAAAAATTTGCTAAGTCAGATCCAGTTGGAATTGGTATGGCAATCGTAGCAATGTCAGTGGTGTTTATAGCCTTAATCCTACTTTACCTCTTTTTTAAGAATATAGGGAAGTACAATGTAAAAAGACAAAAGAAAAATCAAGAGGTGTACGCTGTTAGTGAGGGTAAGCCAATTATTCATGAGGAAATTTCAGGGGAGGTGTTTGCTGCTATTTCTGCTGCATTGTATATATATGAGACAGAGCAACATGATTATGAAACCAATGTACTAACAATAAATAGAGCTGCAAAAATGTATTCTCCTTGGAGTTCTAAAATTTACGGTTTGAGGCAAACCCCTCAAAAAGAAATGAAGAGTACAAATACTAATAGGAAATAAAAGGTAAAATGAAAGAGTTTAAATTCAAGATAAATGGTAATGATTACAATGTAAACATTACAAACAT
>Ga0209098_1000832_pt1 | contig 32215 bp, 32 predicted proteins | sample AD_JPNHW1_MetaG_FD_184429 | JGI IMG/M metagenome (GOLD analysis project Ga0209098, IMG submission 184429) | Active sludge microbial communities of municipal wastewater-treating anaerobic digesters from Japan - AD_JPNHW1_MetaG (SPAdes) (version 2) | ecosystem: Engineered > Bioreactor > Anaerobic...
AATCGCAAAAAGTTTCGGAATAGAATTAGGAAAATCAAATGTTACCGAGTTCAGCGATGGTGAGTTTATCACCTCGTATGATGAGTCGGTTCGTGGCTCTACAGTATTTATTATTCAATCAACCTTTCCTCCAACAGAGAACCTTTTTGAGCTTCTACTAATGATCGATGCGGCACATAGAGCATCGGCTCATCAAGTTGTTGCCGTAATGCCCTATTTTGGATGGGCTCGTCAGGATCGTAAGGATAAGCCCAGAGTCGCTATTGGTGCAAAACTGGTAGCAAACCTACTTTGTGCAGCAGGAGTTGATAGAGTTATGACAATGGATCTTCATGCCGATCAAATCCAGGGATTTTTTGATGTGCCAGTCGATCACCTTTATGCTTCATCAATTTTTGTACCCTATATTAAAAGTTTAAACCTTGAAAATATCGCTATTGCTGCTCCTGATATGGGTGGAGCAAAAAGAGCGAATGCCTATTCTAGGTTCCTTAATGCCTCTTTAGTTATTTGCCATAAGAATCGTGAAAGGGCCAATCAAGTAGGCGAAATGACCGCAATTGGTGAGGTTGAAGGTAAGAATGTGATTATTCTTGATGATATGATTGATACCGCTGGTACAATCGCGAAAGCTGCGGATATGATGATGTCAAAGGGCGCATTAAGCGTTAGGGCATTTGCAACCCATGCTGTTCTTTCGGGACCTGCTTATGAGCGTATTGCAGAATCAAAGATTACTGAAGTAGTTGTTTCTAACACCATACCTCTGCGAAAAGATAAGGATACAAGCAAAATCAAGGTAATTTCGGTTGCTGATCTTTTCGCAGATGTAATAAATAAGGTATATAACTACCAATCAATTAGCCCTAAATTTTTAATATAGGTTTCTATTTGATTATTTGATATTGGGGAGCTATATTTGCAACCCGATTTTAACCCCTCAAAAATAATAGCGCGATGGGGGGCTGGCTAAAGGAATAGAGGGGCAGCCCTGAGTAACGCTGATTATTAACTTTATTAATTAAATCAATGAAAACTATTGAGATTAACGGTTTGCCAAGAACCGAAACTGGTAAAAAATTTACAAAACAGTGCCGTAAGAATGATCAAGTTCCTGCAGTTATCTATGGTCGCGATGTTAATGCGATGATCGTTCTTAACGAAAGGGATCTTAAGCCAGTTGTTTACACCCCTAATGTTCATATTGTAAATATCACTATTGAAGGTAAGGCATACGAAACTGTTGTTAAAGATATTCAGTTTCACCCTGTTACTGATAAAATCCTTCACATAGATTTTCTTCATATTTTTGATGATAAGAAGGTTACTGTATCTCTTCCTGTTATTGTTAAAGGTCAGGCAGAAGGTGCTAAGGAAGGAGGTAAAGTATTACTTATTACTCGCAAGCTTCGCGCAAGTGGTTTCCCTCAAGACCTACCTGAAACTCTAGAAATTGATGTTACCAATTTGTCTTTAGGTAAAAGTGTTAAAGTTGGTGATCTAAATTACGATAACGTTCAACTTATTGATTTAAAATCAACTGTTGTTGTATCTTGCCAAATGACTAGAGCCGCTCGTGGAACTCAGGCAGCTGAGGAAACAGCAGCACCAGCAGCGGCAGCAGCAGCAGCACCAGCAGCTGAAGAATAGTGTTTAACTAATCAATTAGGTTTTGAAGTACTTAATTGCAGGGTTGGGGAACATTGGTTCCGAATACTCTAACACAAGACATAATATTGGCTTTATGGTATTGGACGCTCTTGCAAAGGCGTCCAATATTTCTTTTAAGGATGCTCGATATGGCTTTGTGGCTGAGGTTAAGCATAAAGGGAGAACCTTTGTGCTTTTAAAACCATCAACCTACATGAACCTTAGCGGTAAAGCAGTTAGCTATTGGCTGCAAAAAGAGAAGATTCCTATTGAAAACCTCCTAGTTATAGTTGATGACATAGCTTTGCCAATTGGTAGCTTAAGGCTGAGAGCTAAGGGTAGCGATGGTGGGCATAACGGGTTAAAGAGTATTGATAGTATTCTTGGTCAGCAAAACTATGCGCGTTTAAGGTTTGGTATTGGTGGTGATTTTCCCAAGGGCTACCAGGTTGACCATGTTCTTGGCGAATGGAGCGATGAGGAGCAAAAGCTTATATCTGAGCCAATTAAAAAGGTTGAGGATATTATTCATGCCTTTGGCACTATTGGAATAGAGCGAACCATGAATTTTTTTAATAAGAAAAAAAGTGGAGAGCGAGAGCAATAGCAGAATAGATAAATGGTTGTGGTCGGTTCGTATTTTTAAAACCCGCTCAATTGCAATTGAATATTGCAAAAAGGGACGAGTAATTGTAAGCGGAAACCCCGTTAAACCTGCAAAAGAAGTTCATATAAATGATATAATTGTTGTTCGAAAGCCCCCGATTACTTATTCATTCCGAGTTAAAGGGATTCCTAAGAATAGAATTGGAGCTAAGCTAACCCCGGAGTATATCGAAAACATTACCCCTAAAGAAGAACTTCAAAAACTCGATCCCAATTTTATGGCTTTCTATGGGAATCGCGATAGGGGAACCGGAAGGCCAACCAAGAAAGAGCGTCGCAGTATTGATGAGGTTCTTGATAGCACGTTCGATAATATCTTTGATTGGGATGATGATCCGATAGACTAGTTAACCTATTGGTTTACCTCTCATTATTTTAAATAGCAGCTTTTGATTTCTCCAATAAAAAATCTATGAAAGTCTTTTGTGGGATAGATTTTGTCAATTAATGTACTATCGATAAAATTATTGGGATTTAAGTTGTCGGCATATAGCTTAATGCAGTCAATTGATAAATACGCCTCCTTAAATGTAATTATCCCATTTGGAGTTAGCTGAGGGGTCAATCCTGTTTCCTTTACCTTATCAAACTCTCTTCCCGATTTTGAACCACAAAAGTTAAGCGCACTCCTATATTCCTCATTAAAAAATGAAAGGTTGAAGCAAGGATTCTTTTCAACGAATTCGAATGTATATCTTTGCGGACGGACGTAAATTGTTGCTATAGTTTTGTTCCAGAGTACTCCAAATCCTCCCCAAGAAGCCGTCATGGTGTTGAATTTCTCAGGAGTTCCTGCAGTTATTAACATCCATTTATTATCGAGTAGTTTAAATATGTTTTCGTTTAAACGGTAAGGTTTCAACTCGTTGAAGTTGTCTAACTTATCCATGCTGATAGGGGAATAATAATGTTTAAAATGAAAAATAAACTATTTTCGGTATTCGTAGGTGTACTTGTAAAGTACCTTATACTTATAATCTGAATAGTATGATTCTACCTCCGAAGGGTTAAGCTTCTCGTTATACTTGAAATTTTTACTCGAAAGATCATCGGGAACACCATCAAACCATTTTTCTTCAATTACATTCCCTTTGTCGTCATACTTATATGCTTTATTTAATGTTTTGCTCCCATCGGGGTTTTCCAAGTCAATTTCGATTAGTTGGTTTTTCTTATTGTATATATAGATAAATTTTTTGGATAGTTTACCAGAGTAGTATTCCGATGTGGAAATTATATTATTATTAGCGTCATATTCAGTTGTTATTTTGCTTTGCTCTTTCCCTTTTGCATCGTTCCTTATTTCTTCAATAAAGTTATTTTTGGAATCGGTTTTCTTTATTATGGTATAATCGAGAGCCGTTCCGCGTTTAAAAACGTTAATTGTTTGTGTATTACCAATGAATGTTGATTCCCACTTCTCGGCAATCGAATTATCGGGGTTGTATTTTGTAATGCCTTTTAATTTACCGTCGGGTAAATAGTTGAACTCTATTCTATAGTTTATAATCCCATCAAAGCCAACCTCTAGTTTCTTGTTACCTTTTTCATCATAGGTGAAGTTTTGCTTATATGTAAGTTCGATATCGGGTTTATCCTCGAATTTTTGGAATTTTTGATATTCTATCTTATAGTTTTTTTCGTTGTATTTGTATAAGAGTTTGGTAGAAATCTTTCCATTAGATTTATAGTTAATAACTTCAATGGCATTTCCTCTTTCATCAAACTTGCTTTCAGTGGTTATATATCCCTTAGAGTTTATCTTACCCTTGGTGTATTTATAGGTCCATTGGGTTAGTTTGGATACTTTGCTATTCGCATAACGAGTTCTTTCCTTTTCGTCGTTTTGGCTTTGAGCAAACACGACCAAACATCCAATTAAAATAAGTATGGTTAAAGAGATGCGTTTCATTTTATTATAAAAGAATCTTAATAATTCAACAGCAATTATAGCTAAATCTCCTGTAATATGATAAAAAAACTAGTGAGGTTGAGAAAAGGGAAAGACTAATCATCGTCTGATTCATCTTCTTCAGCAATGACAGGTATTGTGACCCCCAGTATAAAAAAGTAACGTTGACTGTCGTAGGGTACAAAGTGGTAATATAACTTTTTACCAGATTTCCGTGCAATATCTATTAATCCGAGTCCTGCACCACCCTTTTCGTTTAATTCACCTTCAATCATCTGCTTCAAGAATAGGTGTTTTAGATCTTTTGAAGAAGAGGTGTTGAGTTTTTCAAGCCTGCTTTCAAGTGTTGCCATTTTCTCATTTCTCACAAGATTTCCAGTTATTACATAAAAGGAGTCTTTACTTTCTCCTACAATAAACAGGCCATTTCCTATCTGTTTTTCTTTTTCGTCGTAATCGTCGGAATGTTTAGTAATATTCTGAAGGCATTCGATCATGATGTGGAATACCCGCTTGCGAGTTGGTGTTGGAATGTTCTTTTCTGCAATCTTCCGGTTGGCCATAAAAGCGAAAGAACGCATGATCTGGTGGTTCATCTCTCCCTTGTAAATTAAGGGAAAACCACTAGCTGCGACTTCAGAGGTCAGGGTCGATTTTAGAAAGTAAATTACATTATCCATCGAATGTTGAAATTAAGAAAAAATATAAATACAAAGCAAACATGTATACATTTTTCTTAGTAAATTTTATGGAATGCCTCAATTTTGAATTGAAACGTTCTCTTTTTTCAACGAACGGAAAATATTTATTCAATGAAAATTTCTAAAATCAAAGCTGATTCAAAAGGTATAATGGTTAGTTCTTTTAAATCGGCTGGGATTAAAATTGTTTCACCTTTAGAAAGGATTTCAGTTTCAACCCCTCCATAGTTGATGGATAATTTTCCTTCAATGCAAATGTATATAACAAACGAATCGATTAAATGATAATCTCTTTCCAGAGTTTTATTAAAAAAAAGTCTGTTTACTTTAAAAAACTTCGAATCGACAAGTTTTGAAACGTTATTTTCAATAAAAGGTATCGATGATTTGTAGTTATCATAGCGGTTGTAATCGATAACATCTAAAGCCATATTGGTATGAAGTTCTCTGGAGTTCCCATTTTTGTCCTTTCGATCCCAATCGTATAACCTGTATGTTATATCTGATGCTTGCTGAATTTCAGCAAGAAGTATTCCTTTGCCAATAGCATGGATTCTTCCTGCGGGGAGGAAAAAGATGTCATCCTTGTTGGCTTTCTCAATGTTAAGTATTTCTTTAAATGTTTTCTTTTCAAGCGAGTCAATTAACGTAGACTTATCGGTTTTTTTATTAAAGCCGGTAATAATTTCTGAATTTGGTTCACTATCAATAATGTACCACATTTCGGTTTTCCCGTAAGCATGGTGCTTTTTTCTCGCAACTTCATCGTCTGGATGCACTTGAATTGAAAGGGTGTCTGTAGCATCAATTAGCTTTATTAGAAGCGGGAACTCATCACCAAACTTCTCATAAACCTTATCACCAACTAAATCGCCCATGTACACTTCAATCAGTTCCTGTAAACTGTTTCCTGCTAAATAGCCATTCTTAACAACTGAAACATTATCCTGCATCGATGATATCTCCCAACTCTCGGCACATTGGGTTATACTTGATGGCATATCTTTATTTAATTTTTCTTTTAGTTTAGTTCCACCCCAGATATAATCCTTAAAGATGGGTTCAAATTTTAATGGGTATAAAGTATTCATGTGGTTTAAAGTTCAGTAATTTTCAAATTTTAGACCTTGTTGGAATTAGGCTAATAGAATTAAAAAAGATTTGTACTTTAGCATTCGGTTATTTAAAGTTCAAAGTTACTAATATAATCGTATTAAAATATGCTTGTTGTTGGAATTGCTGGCGGTACAGGTTCTGGAAAAACCACGGTTGTAAATAGAATAGTTAGCTTGCTACCCCCTGGAGAAGTAGTTGTGATCCCTCAGGATTCATACTATTACGATAATTCTGATTTACCACTTGAGGAAAGACAAGAAATTAATTTTGATCATCCTTCGTCTATTGAATTTGAACTGCTTATCAACCATGTTCGAAAGCTGAAAGAAGGATTACCTATTGAACAGCCAATATATTCATACCTAACCTGTACGCGAGCAAAGGAGACGTTCACAATCACACCTCGTCATGTAGTTATTATTGAGGGAATTTTAGTTCTCACTAATCCCGAGCTCCGCGATTTGATGGATGTGAAAGTGTATGTTGATGCTGATCCCGATGATCGCCTAGCACGCGTTATCCTTCGTGATATAGTTGAACGTGGGCGTTCAGTAAATAGGGTTCTTGATCGTTATGAGAAAACAGTGAAGCCTATGCACCTTCAATTTATTGAGCCAACTAAGCGTTATGCCGATATTATAATTCCACAAGGAGGAAATAACTCTGTAGCTATTAACATTGTGACATCTCTTATTGAGAAAACCTTACGTACCCACGGTTTAGCCTAAACTATTATGCTAAAAGAAGTAAAACTGGAGGATATTCTGTTCTTGGATATAGAGACAGTTCCTCTGTATCCAACCTATTCCGATATGCCAGAAGAACTGAAGCAGTTCTGGGATAAAAAAGCATCCTTTTTGGCAAAGGAAAACGAAGAGGCTCAAAGTATTTTCAACAGATCGGGAATTTATGCTGAGTTTGGTAAGATAATCTGTATATCTGCTGGCTTTATAGTTCAAAAAGAGGGCACCAAATATTTTAGAGTAAAATCGTTTTATGGCGATGATGAGAAAGCCCTACTTTCTGGATTTGCGGTTATGCTTAACCGATTTGGAGCAAAACCCAAAGCTAATCTTTGTGCGCATAACGGAAAGGAGTTCGATTTCCCCTATATTTCAAGGAGAATGTTGATCAATGGGATTGAAATCCCTGAGTTTTTAGATGTAGCTGGGAAAAAACCATGGGAGGTAAAATTTCTTGATACTATGGAACTATGGAAGTTTGGAGATTATAAAAGTTATACATCCCTAAACCTTCTTGCTAATATTTTTGGTATTCCATCTCCAAAAGATGATATCGATGGTAGTCAGGTTGCAGATGTTTACTACAACCAAAAGGATGTCGAAAGAATTGTTAAGTATTGCGAGAAGGATGCACTAACAGTTGCTCAAATCTTTCTACGCTATAAGAATGAGCCAATAATTGATCCTGAAAAAATTGAAAGGGTAATTGAGTAATCAGCTTTTTAAAAACCTTAAAATTTTACTGATAAACTCTTTTGGCTTCTCGGCATGCACCCAATGTCCTGCTCCTGAGATTTCAACTATTTCAGAATTTGGGAAGAAATCTTTAAGATCATTCACTTTATTTTGAGGGATATAGTTTGATTGTTCCCCTTTAATAAATAGTGATTTGATTGTAATTTTATATTTTGTCGAATCAATCGCTACCCCATCCATCAAGTGTTCTAAGTTATTTGATATAGCAGTTAAGTTTAGTTTCCATGAGAATGTTCCATCAATTTCACGTTTTAGATTTTTAAGCAGAAACTGTCGAACATGATCTTGTGGAACCCATTTCGAAAGAAGCTCATCGGCTTGATTTCTCGATGATAAAGACTTTAAGGGGATTGAGGATAATCCTTCAATTATTTTTCTATGCTCCTTAAGAATGTTTAAGGTTTCAACGTTTTCGAGATGACCCCATGGGGCAATGTCAACAACAATGAGTGATTTAACCATTTCAGGGTAATCGGCAGTAAGCTGCATGGCAGTTTTTCCTCCCATTGAATGGCCAATAAGTATGACTTTGGGAAGGCAAAGTCTGTCGCAAAATTCATTTAAATCGCTCGAAAGGAGTTTGTAGTTGTGATCATTACTGTGCGGACTCTGACCATGGTTGCGTTGATCAACAAGAATTACTCTAAAGTGTGCCTCAAGGGCATGTGCAATGCTTACCCAATTGTCTGACGATCCGTATAACCCATGAAGAATTATTAGAGGATCACCCGTTCCGAACTCCCTGTAAAATAGGTTCACCTATCGAATTTGATTAAGGTACATCTGAATGGTATTCTCCAAGCCAAAGTAAAGTGCATCAGCAATTAGCGCATGACCAATAGATACTTCTAATAGATTAGGGATATTGTCAGCAAAAAAGCGAAGATTTTCCAAACTCAAATCATGTCCAGCATTAAGTCCTAAGCCAACTTCTTTAGCTACTTCGGCAGCAATAACAAATGGCTCAATAGCCTTGTTTTGATTATCATTGAAATGTGTAGCATAAGGCTCGGTGTATAGCTCAATTCGATCGGTTTTTGTATCTGCTGCGTACTTTACCATTTCTGGGTTTGGATCAACAAATATTGAGGTACGAATTCCACGTTCTTTGAAGGTGGCAACAACTTTTTTTAGAAATTCAATGTTTTTCATAGTGTCCCAGCCAGCACTTGAAGTTAAAGCGCTAGGGGGATCGGGAACTAAGGTTACCTGATCAGGTGAAGCGCTAAGTACTAGTTGAATAAAAGATTCTGAAGGATACCCCTCGATATTAAACTCGGTGGTTATTATCGGTTTTATATCATATACATCCTGATATCGAATATGTCGTTCATCGGGTCGGGGATGTACAGTAATTCCTTCGGCACCGAATCTTTGGCAATCGATTGCCGCTTTAAGTACATTGGGAGTATTTCCTCCCCGAGCATTTCGTAGAGTCGCAATTTTGTTAATATTTACGCTTAACCGAGTCATAATGCCAATTTTTCGATTTACATTTGTGCAAATGTACTATTTTCTCAAAAGTTTAGAGCCATGTTAGCTAAAGATATGATCTCGGAAATTATTCCTGCACTGAAAACATCAGATACAGGTATAACGGCTTTAAACTGGATGGATGTGTTTAAAGTTTCTCATCTGCCCATTGTTAATGATAAAGAGTTCCTTGGCTTGATATCGGAGGTTGATATTTATGATATGAATATGCCTGAGGAGCCGCTTGGAAATCATCCACTATCGCTATTACAACCATACGTACAGGAGAATCAACATGTTTTTGAGATCATGGAGGTGGCGTCCAGACTAAAACTTACCATAGTACCTGTACTTGATCCAAAGAAGAATTACCTTGGTGTTATTACCATCATGGATCTTCTTCACTACTTTGCTGAACTATCTGCTCTACGTACGCCAGGCGGTATAATAGTTATTGAGTTGAACAATAACGATTTTTCGATGACGCAAATTGCACAGATTGTAGAGGGGAACGATGCAAAAATACTTGGCTCATTTATTACATCGCACAACGACTCAACAAAACTTGAGCTTACCCTTAAGTTGAATGTAACCGATTTAACATCAATCATACAAACATTTAATCGTTACAACTATGTTATTAGCGGTGCATACATGAAACATGACGAGGAAGAAACACTGCTTGACGAGCGTTACGATTTACTTATGCGCTATCTTAACATTTAGAATTTATTTGGATGAATAAGGAAATATTAGGAAATCAGGGTAGAATAGTAATTGCAATATATGGTAAATACCTTGAGGCTCCCTTTAAAAACGACTTGGAATTATTATTCGAAATTCTTAAAAAGCGACAAGTCGAAATTGTTTTATATGCTCCATTTCATGATTTTTTAATAAATGAATTTGGCATTAAGCCCGATGTAAAGGCTTTGTTTCGTACGTCGGGTGAGGTAAAACATCTAGCAAATTTTATGCTGAGTCTTGGAGGGGATGGTACCTTTCTTGAATCTGTTGCATTTGTTGAAGATTCTTGTATCCCTGTGCTCGGAATAAACTTTGGAAGACTAGGTTTTCTAGCAAATATTTCCACTGAAGATATTGATGATGCTATAGATATGCTCCTTGCAGGGAAGTTTTATGTCGAAAAGCGATCAATGTTGCAGCTGGTTTCTTCTGAAAAACACCAAATTGATTTTCCTTTTGGATTAAACGACCTTACACTGCAAAAAAAGGGAACATCAATGATAACAGTTAATGCCTATATCGACAATGAATTTCTTTGCACATACTGGGCGGATGGTTTAATAATATCAACACCAACCGGATCAACTGCTTACTCGTTGAGTGTGGGAGGGCCAATTTTAAGTCCATCCCTTTCTGCAATATTGATTTCACCCATTGCTCCGCATCACTTAACTGTTCGTCCGTTCGTGATACCCGATTCTTGTACACTAAGATTGGAGGTTACTGGCCGTTCTGATGATGTTCTAATATCAATTGATTCACAATCAAAGACTTTAAGTTTGCCGTTGTCGTTGGAGGTTAAAAAAGCTTCATTTTATATTGGAGTAGTAAATTTGCAGGGTACAAACTTCTATAAAACATTAAGGAATAAGTTATTATGGGGGGCAGACAAGAGAAATTAATAAAATTGCTATACAATTAATTAACTTCTTTTCCGTTTATTTTGTTAATATTATTAATTTAGCAAACAGTGTTTTATATTTGTGAAGACTTTTTTATGAAATGAAAAGATTTTTAACACTATTCTTAGTTATATCTACAATCATTTCCGGTTACTCCCAGACATGGAAGTTAAAGCGTTATGAGGTGACCTATGGGATTTCCATATTCGAATATTTTGGGGATGTTGGAGGTAGTGCTGATAAAAGTAATTTATTTGGATTAAAGGACATCAATATATTATCTTGCCGACCAGGTATAAACTTTGGCGGTACATATAAGCTAGCAGAAGGTTTATATATACATGCAACTAATTCTTTTGGAATTATTGCTCAAAAAGATGAAGGCTCAAGAAATAGCAAAAGAGGCTTTGCTTTTCGTTCTATTGTTGACGAACTATCTGTTCAGGGAATCTTTTTTATTATCCCAGAAAAAAGAAACTACTACTATTCAATCATGAGAATGCGTGGTGGTTTAAGAACAATCAATCAACCATTGAGTTTATATGCTTTTGCTGGAGTTGGTGGTTTGTACTATAAGGTAAAAGCCAAAGAAAACCTCGTTGGCTCACCACGATTTGTTGGTGATAAATCATTAACTTTAACTTTCCCCGTTGGGTTAGGCCTTAAATTTGCATATACTTCCGACCTTTCTTTTAACTTGGAATTGGGTGCACGAATAACTCGAAGCGATTATCTCGATGGTGTTACCTCCGCTTTTTCAAAGCATAATGATATGTATTACATCTTAAATTTTAGAGCGATGTATCGTATCTCTAAATTCAAAGATATTAAAAAACTATTTCGATAGATAGAGGTAGAATCAATGCAATTAATCAAAAGACTTTTTTCTGTTTTTCTTTTACTTTTACTTTTTAGTAATAATTCTATTTGCCAAGAGAGAAAGGATTTAGGTATTCAGGCAGGAGGTTCTTACTATATGGGCGATTACAATCAAGGCACACCATTGTATCAAGTATCACCCTCTTTTGGCTTGATTTATAGGTACAACCTAAGCAAATACTACTCATTAAGACTCTCGGCAGGGTATGGAAGTTTAAGGGGTAGCTACACGGCACAAAGTCCATATCTTCCTGGTGCAACAGGTTCATTTTCAAAGCAAGTATTTGATATAGAGGGATTATGTGAGATCAATTTTATGTCGTTTACCACGCTTCGTTATAAAAAGGATAATTTCACTCCTTTTGTGGTAATAGGTGTTGGAGGTGCTTACATAAGCGGTAGCATGATTCCTAAAATACCATTTGGAGTAGGGGTAAAATATTGCCCTGCATCAAGGGTTACTATAGGTCTTGAATGGAGATTTAACAAAACATTTGATGATGGGATTGATAACTATCATAATGTTTATGACGGATCAAAAGCAATGTTCCATAATAACGATTGGTTTTCATTTATGGGTTTAACTGTTACCTATCGACTTTTTAATAATAAATTTACTTGTCCAGCATATCAATAATGAATTAAAGCATGTCGTTTGTAAATAAGATTGATAAAAAGAAAATTCCTACCCATATAGCAATTATTATGGATGGAAATGGACGATGGGCAAAACAACGAGGTACTCAGCGTATTTTTGGGCATAAGAATGCAGTAGGCGCTGTTAGAGCTACAATTGAGGCTTCTGCAGAACTTGGTGTTAAGTATTTAACCCTTTACGCATTTTCTACAGAGAATTGGAGTAGACCAAAAGCCGAAGTTGATGCGTTAATGAGACTGCTAGTAAATACAATTAACTCGGAAACAGAATCGTTAGTAAAGAATAATATTTCATTAAAAACAATCGGTGATAAGAGTTCTCTTCCAAAAAACGTTCAGAAAAAACTTGATGAAATAGTTGAATACACCGCTAAGTCCACCGGTTTAACCGTGGTTTTGGCGTTAAGCTATAGCTCACGATGGGAAATTTTAAATGCAGTAAAACGGTTGTCCTCTGATGTGCTACAAAACAAAGTCAAACTCGAGAACATTGATGATAATCTTTTTGGAAACTATTTAACTACTTCGGGTATTCCTGACCCTGATTTAATGATTCGAACTAGCGGGGAATATCGAATTAGTAACTTTTTAATGTGGCAGCTGGCTTATGCTGAGTTGTATTTTACATCAACTCTTTGGCCAGATTTTGGGAAAGAAGATTTATATCAGGCGATAATTGATTTCCAAAAACGAGAAAGACGATTTGGTAAAATAAGTGAACAACTTTAGCTTATTTTACACACTTTAGCTTGCTACACTTAATTCCCTTAATTAAATTTGCCTGTTTTGAAAATATAACCTTATTGGGTTGTAACCGTGTATTTGTTGCGTAAATCCCCTTAATTCATTAATGATGATGTATAAGAAAATTGCTGTTTTTTTTGCGTTTGCTTTTTTGGGAATGACTTTGACCGCGCAGGATTTTAATTTCGACCTCTCCAATCCAAAAAAATATTGTATAAAAGATATAACCGTATCGGGTATCAAGTTTCTTGACCCAATTGTTATTGTATCTGTTAGCGGATTGGCAGTTGGTGATACCGTCACGGTTCCAAGCGATGATATTACAAAACCCATTAGAAAACTGTGGGATCAAGGTCTATTTTCAGATGTGAATATATCAGCAACAAAGGTTGAGGGTGAGAATATCTTTCTTGATATCATGCTACAAGAAAGGCCAAGAATATCAAGTATTACTTTTGAAGGAGTTAGAAAGGGAGAGAAGGATGATTTAAAAGAACTCCTAAAACTTAGGGCTGGTGGACAAATAACTGAGAGTATCTTAGAAAACTCTGTTCGTATTATTAAGAAGCATTACTTCGAAAAGGGCTACTTAAATACACAGGTGGATGTTGTTCAGAAGAACGATACAATCCTTGCAAATGGAGTTAAGCTCACTTTTGATATAAAGAAAAATAACAAGGTTAAGATTAAAGATATAACCTTCGATGGAAATAACGTATATAAAGACTCAAGGCTTCGAAGAACTCTTAAAAAAACCCACCGTAGGGACATCAATATTTTTAAGGCATCAAAATACATTGAGTCTGACTACAATGAGGATAAACAGAATCTAATCTCATTTTATAACGAACATGGATATCGTGACGCAACAATCCTCAAAGATTCGATTTATATTATCAACCACAGAAGAATTGGAATTAAAATTAAATTGTCAGAAGGTTTACAATACCACATTCGAAATATTTCGTGGTTAGGGAATACCAAATTACCATCTGTAGCGCTCAGCAATGTCCTTGGTATGAAAAAGGGTGACGTATATGATAAATCTCTTCTTGAGAAACGATTATTCGTTGATGAAAACTCTATAACAACTCTATACATGGACGATGGCTATCTCTTTTTTCAGTTAGATCCAGTTGAAAGTAACATCGAGAAAGACTCTATTGATCTTGAGATGCGAATTTATGAAGGAGAACAAGCCACTGTTAACCAAGTGTCAATAGTTGGTAATACAAAAACAAACGAGCACGTTGTCCGCCGAGAATTATGGTCAAGACCAGGAGATCTTTTTAGTAAATCTGATATCCAGCGCTCTGTACGCCAACTTGCACAGCTTGGTCACTTTGATTCCGAAAAATTAAATGTGATACCTTCTCCAAACCCATCAAATGGAACAGTTGATCTTAAATATTTACTAGAAGAAAGAGCAAACGATCAGTTTGAGGTCTCAGGAGGTTGGGGTGCAAACATGTTTGTTGGAACTATAGGTATCCGATTTGCTAACTTCTCAATCAGGAGAATTTTTGATAAAGGAGCATGGCGACCAGTACCATCAGGCGATAGCCAATCACTATCTCTAAGAGCATCTACTAATGGTTCGTACTACAAATCATTTAGTATTTCTTTTTCTGAACCTTGGCTAGGAGGTAAAAAACCTACAAACTTCTCTGTATCCCTTTACCATTCAATTCAAAACACTGCTTCCTATGCATATGAAAGTAGTGATCAGTACTTTAAGGTAACCGGAGGTGCAATTGGAATTGGAACCCGTTTAAAACATCCCGATGATTATTTTACCCTTTATCACGAGGTAAGTCTACAGCACTATTTATTAAAGAATTGGACAAGTGGCTACTTCCTTTTTAGCGATGGTCAAGCAAACAATTTTAGCTATAAAATCACGTTAGGTCGAAATTCAACCGACCAAGTAATTTATCCAAGAATGGGATCTAACTTCTCCATTTCAGTGCAACTTACCCCTCCTTACTCATTGTTTAAAAGTAAGAACTTTTGGAAGTATGGTAGCGGGGAAAGAGAAACATTGAAGCAGGAGTATATGGATTATTACTATGCTCAAACTACCACTGGTGCAACTGAGGCTGGAGCTCTTTCCTATGCTTACAACAAACTTAATCAGGATGAGATGTCTGCTCATTATAAATGGATTGAATACCATAAATGGACAGGCAGAGCACAATGGTATATGGCATTGGTTCAAAACTTAGTTTTATATACAAATGCTCAATTTGGAGCGTTGGGTTACTATAGCAAAAATTGGGGTTTTTCACCATTTGAAGGATTCGATGTTGGTGGTGATGGTATGTCGGGTTATAACTTGTATGGAAGAGAAACAATCGGGTTAAGGGGCTATTTGAATAGTTCAATTACCCCAATAGTAAATTCTGCTAGAGAGGGGAATATTTATGATAAGTATACAATGGAGCTAAGGTATCCATTATCTTTAAAACCTCAAGCAGCCATATATTTACTTACCTTTGTTGAGGCAGGAAATGCTTGGTCTTCTTTTGATGATGTTAATCCATTTAATGTATATCGATCAGCAGGTGTTGGTGTAAGAATGTTCTTGCCAATGCTCGGAATGTTAGGCATCGATTGGGGTTATGGTTTCGATAACATACCTAATTACGCTGGGGCTAACAAGGGACAGTTTCACTTTGTGATAGGAATGCCTTTTTAACTTTTTTTAAGAATTGTCTATGTAATCATCATTACGTTGGCAAAGTAATTGTTTAAATTGCATTAAAAAATAGGACATGAGGAAACTAACATTTATAATTATATTAAGCCTGTTTGCTGGAACATTAATGGCGCAGAAATTCGCATTTGTAGATAGCGATTATATACTCAAGAAAATACCTAGCTATAAAGCAGCACAGGATCAGATCGAAAAATTATCTCAGCAATACCAAAAAGAGATTGAAAGCAAATATGCTGAAGTTGATAAATTGTATCAGGATTATCAAGCAGAGAAAGTATTGTTAACCGAAGAAATGCAAAAAAAACGCGAGGACGATATCATTGCAAAAGAACGTTTAGTTAAAGATCTTCAAGTTAAATATTTTGGGAAAGATGGACTTCTATTTAAAAAAAGAGAAGAACTTGTAAAGCCAATACAAGAACAAGTTGCAAATGCTATAAAAGAACTTGCAAACGAAGGTGGATATGCTGTAATCTTCGATTCATCGGCATCTCCAAATATGCTTTATACAAATCCTCGCTACGATAAAAGCGAAGAAGTTCTGCAAAAACTTGGTTACAACTAATAAATTTTTATTTTTGCTAATAAATAACTAACAGAATAACTATGATAAGAATTACAAAAGGTTTAGTAATTGTTGCACTTTTCCTATGCGCAGCTGGTGTAAGTGCTCAGAACCTAAAATTTGGACATATCAATAGCCAAGAGCTAATTATGGCAATGCCTGAACGTGATAGTGCAGAAGCCAAATTGAATAAATATGCTAAAGATCTTCAAGATCAGATTGAAACATTACAGGTTGAGTTTAATAAGAAATACCAGGATTATCTTCAAAAACAAACAACCTTTACTGTTGCTATTCGCGAGATGAAGGAAAAAGAGCTTAATGACTTAAAACAAAGAGCTCAGGAGTTTGAACAAACCGCACAGCAAGATTATCAACGTCAACAAGGTGAATTAATGAAACCTGTTGTGGATAAGGCAAACGCTGCAATTCAAAAAGTGGCTAAGGCTAACGGTTTTATTTATGTGTTTGATATTAGCACTGGAGCTGTTGCCTATTTCTCAGATCAAAGCACTGATGTATTACCTTTGGTTAAGAAAGAGCTTGGTTTAAAAGAAACTACTACTTTGAAAAAGTAAATAATAGTTAATTTAAATAAAGCTCGGCCATCTAAAGGCCGAGCTTTATAGTTTTTACATATTACCTTTTAATAAACAAATGTCCGATACTCGTCCTATAGGAGTTTTTGATTCAGGTACTGGTGGTATCTCAGTATTTCAAGAACTTGTAAAGCTTCTGCCAAATGAATCGTTTGTTTATTTTGCAGATTCTGCAAATTGTCCTTATGGCTCTAAGGCACATGAAAGGATAATTGAACTTTCTTCACAAATTGTAGACTTTCTTATCAGAAAAGATTGTAAAGCAATTGTTGTTGCTTGTAATACCGCTACTGCAGGCGCTATAGACTGGCTTCGCGAGCACTATCATATTCCATTTATAGGAATGGAACCAGCAATAAAACCCGCAGCGCTTAATACCAAAACCAAAAGCATTGGTGTGCTTGCAACTGCAGGTACTTTTAAAGGACGACTGTATATTGAAACAAGTAGAAAGTATGCTTCTGATGTTAACGTATGTTATCAGGTTGGAGAAGGGTTAGTAGAACTTGTTGAGCAGGATCGAGTGAATACCCCTGAGGCTGAGGTTTTGCTTAAAACCTATATTCAGCCTATGCTCGATTGTAACATTGATCAGCTTGTGCTTGGTTGTACGCATTATCCCTTCTTCAAACCATTACTAAAAAAGATACTTCCGCTAGGAGTGGATATAATTGATCCCGCTCCAGCAGTAGCAAAACAAACGCAAAAGGTATTAAAAGATAGCCATTTGGCTAACAAAAAAGAAAATTCTAATACCAGTTTTCATTTCTATTCAAGTAGTGATACTCGGGTTTTAAAGAAACTGGTTGAGGTGGTAATAAAAGAGGTTTCAATTAATAAGCAGAATATTCAGTACTTTGGAAATTTTAATGTTTCAAGCGATTAGCTAGTCTTGTATATTTTTTATCTTTATATAGAAAAATGGATTGATTATGCGAAAACAGTTAGAAGTTATATGTTGTAATACTGGTGTCAAAAAAAATATAATGCCTGGCCTTAACCTGGCTGAGATAGCTAATGAGTTTGATGTAAAACTCAATAATCCCATACTTGGGGCCATGGTTAACAATACGCTTAAAGAGTTAAGCTACGAGGTTTACTCCCCTAAAACAATCAATTTTATTGATATCTCTCACCCTGCAGGCATGAGAATGTATCAGCGATCTCTATTTTTTGTTCTTCAGAAAGCAGTTAAAGATTTACTACCAGGGTCGAGCATTCGTATTGAACATTCCGTTTCGAAGGGTTTTTATTGTGAAATTGATGGCTGTAACCAACCTCTGGAACTACCTCTGATATTCAATATTTGCGATAGGATGCGTGAGATTATTGCAGCAGACATTCCATTCAAGCGGAAAAAAATGCTTACCAGAGATGTTGTTGAAATGTTTGAAGGACTTGGGGTGCATGAAAAAGCTAAACTATTTCGTACTCGTCCAAAACTATATACCTCAGTATACTATATAAATGATCTTGCCGATTACTTCTTCGGAAGTTTAATCCCATCTACAGGGTACCTCAAAGTTTTCGATTTGGTTAAGTATTATAATGGCATGTTGTTGCGTATCCCAAAACGATTCAAACCTGAAGAGGTTGAGGATATTGAGATTCAGAACAAGATGTTTGAAATCTTTCAAGAGTATAAGGATTGGGTCGAAATACTTGGTGTTGGTAGTGTTGCCTCAATAAATGAGCAAGTACAGAAAGGAAACTCAAGCGAACTCATAAAAATCTCAGAAGCACTTCACGAAAAGAAGGTTGCGCAAATAGCAGATAAAATCTATTGTAAGAAAAATGATGTACGTTTAGTTTTGATTTCAGGTCCATCATCATCAGGGAAGACAACCTTTGCAAAAAGATTATCAGTTCAGCTTAAGGTATCGGGCCTAAAGCCTTATATGATTTCTCTCGACAACTATTTTGTCGATCGAGAGAAAACCCCTAAGGATGAAAATGGGGATTATGATTTTGAAGCTTTAAAAGCACTTGATATTGATGCGTTTAATAAAGATATTGTTAGATTGTTGAACGGAGAAGAGGTTGAATTGCCAAAATTTTCATTTGAACAAGGAAGAAGGTATTACGATAAAACATTTTTAAAGATCGACTCAAATGGAATTATAATTGTTGAGGGAATCCATGCACTTAATCCAGATTTAACGCCTTTGATTTCACCTGAAAATAAATTTAAGATATATGTGTCTGCGTTAACTTCATTATCGTTTGATGGCATTAATCGAATATCAACCACTGACAATAGGTTAATCAGAAGGATTATTAGAGATTATAGGTATCGTGGGTATAGCGCATTAGATACAATCCGAAGGTGGGGTAGTGTAAGAAGAGGTGAAGATAAAAATATATTTCCTTACCAAGAGCAAGCTGATGTGATGTTTAACTCTGCATTACTATATGAACTTAGTGTTCTTAAAAGTTATGCGGAACCGATTCTTTATGAGCTTCCATCGACAGAGCCTGAACTTGCTGAAGCTGTTAGATTACAGAAGTTTTTGGGGTATTTTACCCCAATTTCAGATAAGGAGGTTCCACCAACTTCAATTCTTCGTGAATTCCTTGGTGGTAGCACGTTCTCATATAAGTAGAGCTACATATTACAATGTTAATAAATTCTATTAAACAATATAAAGTGATGATAATCAGCATTTATATATGCTAATAACTATTATTTTAAATCTATAAATATTGATGGGAGTCCATAATTTCGGACTTTTTATAAGTATTTTATAACATAATTTTACTATTATTGTACTTAATTAACCTAGAAACAACTTAACCTAAGAGCAGCAACCCAATGGTCAGGTATTTTATTTTTTTGTTGAACATGGTCGGGGTGCTTTTCATTAACTTGCTGGTAAGCGAGGATGTATCTCTTTCAGTTGCTGTTCCATCTGAAGTTAATGCGGGTACTGAATTTGACGTTGAACTTACACTACAAAAAGGTTCAATAGAATCATTTGCTCGTTTTCAACAGGATCTTCCCAATGGACTCACCGCACAGGTTGTTGACGCTTCGAGCGCAAACTTTACTTTCGAGAATCAGAAAATCAAAATTATTTGGCTTAAGCTTCCATCCGATAAAGAACTTAAAATTCTATATCGCTTAAGGGTTGATGAGCGCCTAAAAGGAAACTTTGAACTTGATGGGATATTCTCATATATTGAAGATAACATTCGCAAATCAGTAAATGTAAAATCTTCTTCGATTGAAATTAAACCATCATCGAGGATTGATCCTAACCTAATTGTTGACATTAAGGAATTCCAACAAATGGTTCCTATTCAACCTCCAGTATCATTGGTTGCAAAGAATGTTCGTTGTATTCGTCAAGTACCCAGTGCAATAGGCGATGGGAATGAGTATATTGTAAATATTCTTGTGAATAAAGGTAGTACTGAAAAATTCGCAAAAATTGAGGAGGATGTTCCTCAAGGATTCAAGGCTGAAGCAATTCAAACCAAGGATGCTATCTTTACTTTTAAAAATCAAAAGGTTAAGTTCCTTTGGATGAATTTACCTGCGGAACAACGATTCGTAGTATCATATAAGCTAATACCAATCAATAAAGAAGAAGTAAAACAGTTTAATTTAAAAGGTACCTTCTCATTCATTATCAACGACGCTACGCAGGTAATAGATATTGTTCAGAAGGAGGTTGATCTTTCTAATCTGGATGCAAAAAATCTTGAAGGCATAATTGCTTCTGTTCCATCTCCTAGTTTTTCAAATCTAGGAGAACAAAATGTAAGTTCAAGCTACACTGAAACAGGAGCAGACGGCGGGAAAGAGATTCCTATTAAGTACCAAAAGATTGAAGAGAGAAAGCTGCCCACAAGCAAGCGTTTGATTGACTTAAAGTCATATATGCTTGAACCTGAAAAGGGGGTTTATTTTAGGGTTCAAATCGCTGCGGGTCATAGGCCTGTTGATATTAAGAACTATTTCAAAAAATTTAAGCTTACTCAAGAGGTTCGTACAGAGGAGCATGAGGGTTGGTACAAGTATTCTGTTGGTTCTTTTGGAACATATAAAGATGCAAGGGATTACAGAGTTAACCTCTGGAAAACCACCCCCATTACCGATGCTTTTGTTGCAGCTTATAATAACGGATCACGAATAACGGTTCAGGAAGCTTTAATGATTACCAACCAGAAATGGGTTAAATAAAGAAGAATTAATAAGCTCATGTATTTAAAGAGTTTTGGCCTGAAAATACTTTTAGTTTTTGCATTTGCTCTCTTAAGCATTGTTAGCTTTGCTCAAGAGGACGAAGAATATTGGAAGAAACTCTTGAATGAGGAGGTTGAGGTTGAAAATCCTGTTTACAAACCCGTTATATCAATTGGTACTGGGGTACTTTCTTTTTTTGGAGATGTTAAAAATCCTGGAACAAACATGCTTGCTGGGAAAAATGGATTCAAACTAAATATTTCAACACTTGTCGGGAAAAACAATTTTTACAAGCTAAACTTCTTTGCTTTATATGGGAATATTAGTGGGCAAGATTTTGATATATCACGTAAAATGCAATTGATGCCTACGCTACCAGTTGATGGTAATGGTGACAATATATATCCAAACTCGGCATTCAACACTGAACTATACCAATTTGGGATTAATTTTGAATATGGATTTGGACACCTTTTTAAAGATCAAAGAAAATTTAAGCCATTCATATCAATTGGGGTTGCTCCAATAATGTATAGTCCCAAAGGTGACTTAACTTATGGTAATACAACTCCACCCAGCTATTATCACTATTGGTCCGATGGAACAGTTCGAGATTTTGCTGAAAGTTCACCTGAAGCTCCAACTGCAGAAGTGATTCATTTAGATCACAAGTACGAGACAGACCTTTCGAAAGCCGATCTTTATGGAAGAGGAAAATATTCTCAAAATTCAATTTCAATTCCAGTAGAGGTAGGTTTTGATTTTTACCTTTCCTATAGGGTTAGCTTTAGAATTGCTAGTAGTATTAACTATACTTTTACTGATTTAATTGATAATTACGACTCAAAAGTTGCAAAAACCATTGGGTTAAAGGGCAAAGGGTATAACGACTATTTTACATTTACCTATTTCTCAATGAACTTTGACCTCTTCTCAGATCCTAAATCAATTATGATTGAGAAAGCTTTTGCTGAGTTAGAGAATTTTGACTATGAGGTGCTGTTAGCCGATCAGGATAATGATGGGATAATGGATATGGTTGATAAATGCCTTGATACTCCTGCAGGTGTAGAAGTAGATACAACTGGATGTCCTTTCGATACTGATAATGATGGCGTTTTCGATTATTTAGATAAAGAGGAAAATACTCCAAAAGGCGCCACGGTTGACGATCAGGGTGTGCAACTTGATGAAGGAAAATTATCTGAAATGTTTGAGCAAAAGAATGCAGTGTTACGAAAAGAAATCAGAGTTGTTCCTGTTGCCCCAATTTGGACTCGAAACATTACTTACACTCCCGGTGTAATTCCAGAAAAATTTAAGACTGTAGATATTGATAGCGATGGTTATATATCTTTTATTGAATTACTAAAGACTATCGATGATTACTTTGATGAAAAAACTACCCTAAATTCGGATGACGTTTACGAATTGAATAATTACTTCTTCTCGCAATAGACGATATAGGATTGCATTTAAATCTATATATAGAAAACTAGTATATAACATAGTAACGATTAAACCTTGAAACGCTTTGTTAGTCAGAGTAGAAGCGTAGGTTTTCATTTATTAGTTATCCTAATTTAGAAAACTATGAAAAAGAACATTTCAATTCTAATTTCATTATTCCTATGCTCCATAATTACCTTCTCTCAGGAGATATCACAATGGAGAGGACCCAACCGAGATGGAATTTACAACGAAACAGGTTTACTTAAAAAATGGCAAGAGTTAGGACCAAAACTACTTTGGCATTTCGATGAATTAGGTGACGGGCATTCGTCGGCAACTGTTACCTCAACAGCTGTTTATACCGCTGGAACTGTCAATGGGAATGGAGTGATTTTCGCTTTCGATCTAAGTGGAAAACTACTCTGGAAGACAGATTATGGCAAAGAATGGACAGAGAGCTGGGATGGAGTACGTTCAACCCCTTTATATGTTGATGGGAAAATATACCAAATGAGTGGTTATGGGAAGGTCGTTTGCCTTAACGCTAACGATGGTAAAATAATTTGGACTATTGATTACATGAAGGATTATGGTGGAAAAAATATTAGATGGGGCGTTACCGAGAATTTACTAGTTGATGGAGATAAACTATTCTGTACTACCGGTGGTGAAGAAGCAAATGTTATTGCGCTTGATAGGAATACTGGCAAGCTAATCTGGAAGAGTAAAGGAAAAGGTGAAGAAAGTGCTTACTGTTCTCCAACCCTTATTAAAATCTCAAGCAAAAAGATTTTAGTTACAATGACTGCAAATTCAATAATTGGGATTGAAGCTTCAAATGGGAATTTGCTGTGGAGTCATGAACAGACTAATCAATATTCAGTACACGCAAACACTCCAATATATAAAGATGGCTACCTATACTGTGTAAGTGGCTACGGAAAGGGTGGTGTAATGCTTAAACTCTCTGATGATGGGAGTAGTGTTTCTGAAGTATGGAGAAGTGAACTTCAGGATACTAGAATGGGCGGAGTGGTTTTAGTAGATGGAAAACTTTATGGCTCGGGAGATAAGAGCAGAAAATGGTTTGTGCTTGATTGGAAAACTGGCAAAGAGTTAGGCTCATCAGATGTACTTTCAAAATCTGGAAATATAATATTTGCCGATGGAATGCTATATTGTTATAGTGAAAGTGGCGAAGTTGCACTTGCCGAACCTAAAGTTGACGGGTATAATTTTATAAGTAAATTTAAAGTTCCCTTTGGCAAGAATCCACACTGGGCGCATTTAGTAATCAAGGATAAAAAGCTTTATGTAAGACATGGAGCATCGTTAATGGTATATTCTATTCAATCAAATTAATAAATTGCTTTTTGTAAATAATATAAAATTTATTCAATAACCATTTAAAATATTAATTATGAGACTATTTGCTATCGCAATTATTTCTATTGCGCTTTTCACCCAATGCAACTCAAAGCAGGAAGTTGCCCAATGGCGTGGCCCTAATCGTGATGGAATTTACCCCGAAAAAAACTTACTCACACAATGGCCTGAAGATGGACCAAAGTTACTTTGGCGTTTTGATGAATTAGGCTTAGGCTATTCTACAGTTGCTGTAACTTCAAAACAGGTTTATGCGATAGGAACCATCGATAGCATTAGCTACATTTTCTCATTTACAACTAATGGCGATCTTCTTTGGAAAAAACCATTAGGAAAAGATTGGACAAAGAATTGGCCAGGTATTCGTTCAACGCCTGTTATTTATGGGGATTTAGGTTATATTTCAAATGGCTTTGGTGTTGTTTTTTGCTTTGATGCTGATAATGGCAATATTAAATGGTCAAAAGATATTATTAAAGATTTCGGTGCTGGTTATCTTACATTTGGAATGTGTGAAAATCTTCTAATTGATGGCGATAAACTTTTCTGTACACCTGCTGGAAAAGAAGCAGATGTTGTTGCTTTAAATAGAAAAACAGGTGAACTAATATGGAAAACGCAAGGTAGTAATGATAGCACAGCATATACTTCTCCCATTTTAGTAACAATAGGAGATAAAAAGTACTATATAACTCAAACCAGTAAAAAGTTTATCTCTGTAAATTCCGAAACAGGAGAGGTTGCTTGGACCTATAAGCTTAAAGGCAATCCATTACCCAATACGCTTATGTTTTATAACGGCTATTTATATGCTGTTGATGCATGGAAGTCGGGTAGTATTATGCTAAAAATAGCTGAGGACGGTGAAAGTGTTAATGAAGTTTGGCGAACCTTTGATCTGGATCATCAGCAGGGTGATATGGTATTGTTGAATGATCGCTTGTATGGCTCAGGGAACAGTGGGAGAAAGTTCGGCTGTTACGATTGGAAAACGGGACAAGAAATATATTCTGATTCAATAAATGTGGATGTTGTAAATGTAATTTCAGCTGAGAATCTTATTTATTACTACGATTTGCGAGGGAATGTGAAACTTTTAAAGCCAACCGAAAAAGGTTTTGAAAAACTAGGGTTTTTCAAAATTAAAGGTGGAACACCTCAGCTTCACTGTTCGCATCCTGTAATTAAAGATGGGAAGCTCTATATTAGGCACGATAACTCATTATTTGTATACGACATCGCAAAAAAATAAAATTTAAAGTAAACCTTAAAAGATAATTTGAATCCTAGATTAAACCCCTTCAAGGGGATTGATCTGGGATTTATTTTTTACATCAAATAATAACTAGTTTTGTTTGATGGTAGTTTATTCTAAATTAGCAAACCGATAAATTATAACCAATAATCAATATGAAGACTAAAAAATACTTTTTGTTAGCACTTTCAGTTGTTGCATTAGTAAATTTTGTTGCTGCTCAAAACATTAGTGAATGGAGGGGTCCAAGTAGGACTGGCATTTACCATGAAGAAGGATTATTAAGGGTATGGCCAGAAAACGGGCCAACATTACTTTGGCATGCTGAGAAGCTACCAAAAGGATACTCTTCTCTTGCAGTAACAAATGAAACAATCTATTTTACTGGGTTAAAAGATTCTTTAGATATTTTAGTTGCCATTGATTTTAGTGGAAATGTAAAGTGGCAAACCGTAATTGGAAAGAGTTGGGTTTACTCATTCCCTGATAGTCGTTGTACTCCTACGGTTGAGGGGGATAAAGTTTATGTTACCAGCGGGACTGGTGATGTTGCTTGCGTAAATGCCGCTTCTGGTGAAATAATTTGGAAGGTTAATGCTGTTGAACGGTTCAAAGGTAGATTTAGTTTTTGGGGTTGCGTTGAGTCTTTGCTAATTGATGGTGATAAGGTTTTCTTTACAGCAGGAGGAGATCAAACAAGCATGGTTGCTTTAAACAAGAAAACCGGCGAAACAATTTGGTCAACAAAAACTTTGAATGATACAATGGCTTACGCATCTCCTATGATGGCGCACTTTGGTGAAAAAAAGTTGATTTTTAATATTCTCACAAATAATCTTGTAGGCGTTGATCCAGAAACGGGAGTTATAGTTTGCAACTTTGAGTTTGGAAAGTTCTGTAATAAAAAGGCAAATAGAGATTGGATTGGTGCATCGTTTACAAATACTTTTACCCCTATAGTAAATGGGAAAGATGTTTATATAACTGGAGGTTACGATCATGTGGGCGTTAAGCTTAGACTTTCCGATGATCTTTCGAAGCTAACCCCAGTTTGGGTTGATTCTACATTAGATATTCATCATGGTGGAGCAGTTTTGATAAATGGTTACATCTATGGCTCAAATTGGATAAATAACGGAAACGGTAACTGGTGCTGCATCGATTGGGAGACCGGAAAAACTATGTACGAAACTAAATGGAAAACCAAAGGCTCAATAATCGCTAACGATGATATGCTATACTGCTATGAGGAGAAAACAGGGTATGTGGCTTTGGTAAAGGCAACTCCAGAGGAGTTTAAGGTTATTAGCTCGTTCAAGGTTCCTTTTGGAACAGGTCCTTGCTGGTCTCATATGGTTATTAAAAATGGTGTCTTGTATGTTCGTCGCGGTGATGCGATTATGGCTTATAAAATAAAGTAAAATTCGCTTAAACGGATTTGTTTAAAGGTTGTCTAAATTTAGGTTTTTGCATTAAATTGGATGCTGCTTTTAAGCAAATCCGTTTTCGCTTTAATAAGGTTTGATAATCTCAATGAAACGCTCAAATAGGTATATAATAGCTATTGTTGCATCATTTGCTGTAATTGCATTTCTATTTTGGTTTCTGAAAAATCCAACAAATGATTTTAAGGTTAATCTACCTGGCCAGGATAACCGTCCAGCAAAGGGCTCTGATACCACCGAGGTTATTAAAATAGGTGAACTTTTTACTCAATACGAAAATTCAACTACATCACTTATTGGTAAATGGCCACACTTTAGGGGCGCAGATTATGACAATATCAACAAGGAGAGTATTCCTTTGATAGATAAATGGGGAAAAAACGGGCCAAAGATTATTTGGAAGATTGATTTGGGAGAGGGTCATGCGGCCCCAGCGATTTACAATGGTAAGGTATATCTACTCGATTATAATGAAGCCAAAAAGGCTGATGGGTTAAGATGCTTCTCCTTAGAAACAGGCAAAGAACTATGGAAGCGATCGTATAAGGTTCATGTTAAGCGTAACCATGGAATGTCGCGAACAATACCAGCAGTAACCGATAAGTATGTTGTTACCATTGGCCCTAGATGTCAGGTGATGTGTGCTAACTCACAAACAGGTGATTTGATTTGGGGAATTGATTTGGTAAAGGAGTATAAAACGGAAGTGCCATTCTGGTATACCGGTCAGTGCCCAATGATTGATAATGATATTGTAGTTATTGCTCCCGGCGAAACATCGTTGCTAATAGGAGTAGATTGTGCAACTGGCAAGGTTGTTTGGCAGACACCAAACCCCGATAAGTGGAAGATGTCTCACTCCTCAGTTATGCCAATGACCTTTGGCGGAAAGAAAATGTATTTGTATGCTGCAGTTGGTGGAATATGTGGCGTATCTGCCGAAGGGAGTGATATTGGAAGAATTCTTTGGAAAACCACCCAGTTTGCACCAAATGTAGTTGCCCCATCACCTTTGGTTTTGGATAATGGTAAAATACTTATTACCGCTGGTTATGGAGCGGGTGCAATGCTATTCCAGCTGGTGAAGTCTGGCGATGGATTCGAAGTTAATGTTATCCAGAAGTACAAACCTATTGAGGGGTTGGCCTCTGAGCAGCAAACTCCAATTTATATGAATGGTCATATTTATTGTATACAGCCAAAGGATGCGGGGGGTACTCGTAATCAGTTTGTTTGCACAACAACAAGCGATACCAAGAAGATACTTTGGACTAGCGGTAAAACTGATAGATTTGGTCTTGGTCCATACGTTTTTGCCGATGGTAAATTCTTTATTCTTAACGATGATGGTGCTTTAGCCATTGCAATGGCAACCCCATCGGGATGGGTTTTATTGGATAAAGCAAATGTGATAGAAGGTCAGGATTCATGGGGGCCAATAGCAATTGCCGATGGCTACCTATTGATGCGAACCTCGAAACAAATGGTTTGTATTGATATTAGAAAAAAGTGACAAATCTTTCTCGCAAAGAACGCTAAGCAAAAAACGCAAAGAGATAATTGTATGACCGAAAACGAGTTGTCAGATAGAATAATTGGAGTTGCAATCGAACTTCACAAGTCAATTGGCCCTGGTTTGCTGGAGTCTGCATATGAGAATGCTCTTGCCTTTGATTTGAGACAAGCTGGGTTTGATGTAAAACAGCAAGTACCAATGCCCTTTGTGTATAAAGATGTCAAATTAGACGTTGGATATCGAATCGACTTAGTTGTAAATGATAAGGTTATTATTGAAATCAAATCAATTGAAGCACTTGCTCCTGTTCATTTTGCACAAACTTTAACGTATTTGAAGTTATCTGGTCTTAAACTTACTTTATTGATAAACTTTAACTCTAAACTTTTAAAAGAACACATTCATAGGATTGTTAATAACCTATAAATTCTAATACTTTGCGAAATTCTTTGCGCCCTTTGCGTGAAAAAGTGAAGATTATGAAACAAAAAATAATAATATGGATTTCGGTGGTGCTTCTGCTTGTGGTAGTGGCATTCATGGTAAAGGACTTCTTTTACAAGCCGACGAGTCCTAATAGTAATCCATACGACTACAGATTGGATAATCTTAAAAAGATTGACCCATCTAAGGTCTGCTATACTGAGATAAACAAGATAAAACCTGATATCGAACAAATCCATGGAATTTCTATCGATAAAGCGGATAATATCTACATTACAGGGAAAGGAAAGGTTGCTGTTTTTGATGGTCAATATGCCCCTAAAACTTCTTTTAAAATTGATAGCGAAGCGAAATGCATAGCGATTGGAGATGATGGTAAAATTTATCTAGGAATTCAGGATCATATTGAGGTCTTCGAAACCAATGGTAAGTTGGTTAAGGCATGGAATGCAGTCAACAATAAGTCGATAATTACAAGTATAGCCATTTCAGAGAAGTATATTTACGTTGCTGATGCCGGTAATCGGATAGTTTATCAATATAAAAAGGATGGAGATTTAGTTAAGGAGATTGGCAGGAAGAATCCTGAAAAAGGAATCCTTGGCTTTGTAATACCCAGCCCTTATTTCGATCTGCTTATTGGTCGCGAAGGTGAACTTTGGGTGGTTAATCCAGGGCGTCACGCCCTTGAATCGTACAACGAGAATGGCGATCAGATTTCATCATGGGCTAAAGCATCGATGGGTATTGATGGTTTCTGCGGATGCTGCAATCCATCGAATATTGCTATGCTCTCCAATGGTTCGTTTGTAACAAGCGAGAAGGCAATTGAACGCGTTAAGGTTCATCTTCCAAATGGCGATTTTAAGTGTGTAGTTGCTACTCCCGAGAATTTCGAATCGGGAACCAAGGGTATTGATTTAGCTGTTGATTCAAAGGATAATATCTATGTTTTAGATCCAGTTAAAAACATTGTTAGCGTATTTGAGCAAAAGAAGTAGATAAAAGGAATTATGATGAAACAGAACTTTCAACAGAATTTGGTTAGATTTTCATTGCTGATGCTGGTTGTTGGCCTTAGCGGTTATCTGGTTTACAGAAGCAGCAAAAGCGGTTCTTGCTCTGTATGCTCCTTTTGTGGAAAGTGTAGTAAATTGAACTCGTGCTCACAGCCTGCAGCAAAGGAGTATCGGGTGGTTGAAAAGACTAGTAAATAGATTTTTAAATGGATAATTCGGAGAAGAGCAATAAAATTTCTCGTAGGGAGTTTATCAGCACTGGGATAAGAGTTTCTATTCTTATTGGTGTTGGAGCAATGGCTGGCCGACTTCTGACCCGATCACAAGGACGGCAGATGGTATGGCAGCTCGATCCATCTAAATGTATTCAATGCGGTCGTTGTGCAACCAGTTGCGTTAAAACTCCGTCGGCGGTAAAGTGTACCCACGTATACAGCATGTGTGGGTATTGTGATTTGTGTGGCGGATATTTTCGACCTGAGACAAAGGAGCTAACCACTGCTGCTGAGAATCAGCTCTGCCCAACAAGCGCCATTAAACGTAAATACATTGAGGACCCCTATTTTCAGTATGATATAGATGAGGATTTGTGTATAGGGTGCGGTAAGTGTGTAAAGGGTTGTGGTTCGTTTGGGAATGGGTCGCTACAGTTGCAGATTCGACAAAACCTATGCGACAACTGTAACGAGTGCGCTATTGCACGCGATTGCCCCTCTGGAGCGTTTAGCCGAGTTCCTTCGGATGCCCCATACCTGTTCTCGGGATTTGATAGTAAAAGGAAAGGATAAATAATATTATAGAACATTGTGAGACTTTGTGCATCCTTTGAGTCCTTTGTGGTAAAAAACTTAAACACGAAGAACACAAAGTACATCACAAAGGAGCACTAAGTAAAATGACATAATTAATGAAAAAAGTAGCAGCATATATTATCTTAATTCTTATAGTTTCTTTTCAACTCTTTAACTCATTTGCCATTCAGCGATTCCCAAAACCTGAGTTTGAATCGGGGTATGTAACACCTCCAACGCTAACACCCAATCCTCGTGCAGAGGCATTAGCTATTTTGGATGTTGTTTTACTAATTGCGACTTTGGCTGTTGCTAGTTGGATGGTAATTAATAAGCGTTCACGTAACGGTGTTTTCTGGATTTCAATTTTCTCCATTGCTTACTTTGGGTTTTTCCGCGAGGGTTGCATTTGTGCTGTTGGATCGGTTCAAAATATTACTTACGCCTTATTTAACCCTTCGTACAGCATACCCATATCGGTAGTTCTGTTCTTTGCGCTGCCAATAATTTTTACCCTGTTTTTTGGCCGGACGTTCTGCGCAGCCGTTTGCCCTCTTGGGGCAATTCAAGATGTTTTCGTGCTCAAGCCTGTGAGCCTTAAATCATGGTTGCTTAAGGTACTTGGTTTAATTCCATACATCTACCTTGGGTTGGCTATTCTTTATGCTGCAACATCAACAGATTTTGTAATCTGTCGTTACGATCCGTTTGTCGGATTCTTTAGATTGAATGCATCTTTTATGATGTTTTCAATTGGTGCAGTATTGCTTTTTATTGGAGTTTTTGTCGCTCGTCCATACTGTCGATTCCTTTGCCCTTACGGAGTTATTCTAAACTTGGTAAGTAGAGTTTCAAAGAAGCATTTGACAATAACTCCCGCAAAGTGTATTCAGTGCAAACTTTGCGAGGATTCATGCCCGTTCGATGCTATCGAAAAGCCAGTTCTGGCAAAGGAAAAGGAGGAGGGCCCCAAAGCGGTTAAGCGAATAATTCTGTTGACTGTGATTATCCCTCTGCTGGTTCTGGTTGGAGGATATGTTGGTTCACGGTTCCATGAGAATTTAGCTAGAGTAAACCATAAGGTTCAGCTTGCACAGCAGATAATGAATCCCGATAAAACACAACCCGAAAGCTTTGAGGTGACTGCCTTTAAATCCTCAGGACAATCAACCGAAGACCTTTATAAAGAGGCTGCTTCAATTGTTGATCAATTCTACGTTGGAGGTTGGATTCTAGGTGGCTTTTTAGGGTTGGTTTTTGGATTGACTTTGGCTAGCTTATCAATTTTTAAATATCAGGAGGATTATCTCCCAAATAAAGGCCGATGCCTTAGTTGTGCTAGGTGTATTGACTTTTGTCCCGTAAAAGCAGAAAATAGTTTAATTGAAAATAGTAAAACATAGTTTTCTTTTATATGCACTTAGTGTTCTTTGTGTTTAATTCTTACCACAAAGGACTCGAAAGATAACACAAAGGTTCACAAAGTAAAGAATATATAAAATGAGTCAAATATTAAAAAAGTACATCGAAAATGTTCGCCTTTGGCGAGGGGTGGCAATAACTGCAGGAGTTTTTTCATTTATATTCTGCGTACTGATTATTGCAAACTTTGCTCAGATAAATCGAGTTGACCCAGTCAACACAAAGGTTTTAAATGCCCTTGTTGAGCGACTAAAGGAGAATCCCAACGATAATCAGCTTAGGGAAGAAATCCGCGAGTTAGACCTTCTTGCTCGAAAAGCCTACTTTACAAACCAATGGCAAGTTCGAAATGGCGGGTATATGCTAATGATTGGCGTCTTGGTGCTAATAATTTCAATGCAATTCATAAGACTAGCAACCAAAAGCCTTCCAGAGGTTAAGAATGATGATAAAGTTAAATATCTGAT
>Ga0209098_1000836_pt1 | contig 32168 bp, 13 predicted proteins | sample AD_JPNHW1_MetaG_FD_184429 | JGI IMG/M metagenome (GOLD analysis project Ga0209098, IMG submission 184429) | Active sludge microbial communities of municipal wastewater-treating anaerobic digesters from Japan - AD_JPNHW1_MetaG (SPAdes) (version 2) | ecosystem: Engineered > Bioreactor > Anaerobic...
GGCTGCCATCACCACGAGCGGGGTGATGTAGCTTTTGAACCAGCCGACCATGAGCATGTAGATGAGGATGAGCACGGCGGCGAAGGCCAGGCCGAGGTCGCGGAAGACCTCGAGGGTGATGTGCCACTCGCCGTCCCACTTCATCGAGGGCTGCCGCGGGTCGAGCGGCATGCTCATGTTGAGAATCTGGAGTTGCGGGGAAACGCCGCCGAACTCGCGGGCGTCGATCTTCGCCAGCTCGCGGTTCATGGAGAACATCGCGTAGGCCGGACTTTCGACGACGCCGGAGACATCGGCGGTGACATAGGTCACGGGCACGAGGTTCTTGCGGTAGAGGCTGCGCTCGCCGGGCACGCGTTCGAGGTGGACGAGTTCGGAGAGCGGCACGAGGCCGGCGACGCCGCTCGGCGCGGGCGGCGCAACGGGCGCGCTGCTGCGGATGCGCAGCGAGAGCAGATCCTCGGGACGGCCCTTGGCGGAGCGCGGCAACTCGATGACGACGGAGATATCCTCGCGCTCGTTGGGCAGATGGAGGAGATCGGCGGCGAGGCCGGGCGCGGCGATCTGGAGCGCCTGGGCGATGTCGCCCTCGGTGATGCCGTGGAGCGCGGCCTTCTCCTTGTCGACGATGTAGCGAATCTTCGGTTGCTGCGCCTCGATGTACCAATCGACGTCCACGACGCCGGCTGACTTCTCCATGATGGAGCGCACGCGTTTCGCGAGGGCGAGGCGGGCCTCCTCGGTCGGTCCGTAGATCTCGGCGACGAGGGTCTGGAGCACGGGCGGGCCGGGCGGCACCTCGGCGACGGCGACGGACGCGCCGTGCTTGGCGGCGATGGCAGCGACCTTCGGACGGATGCGCTTGGCGATGTCATGGCTCTGGAGGGAGCGCCGATCCTTGCCGACGAGGTTGACCTGGATGTCGGCCACGTTCGGCCCGCGGCGCATGAAGTAGTGGCGGACAAGGCCGTTGAAATTGAACGGCGAGGCGGTGCCGGCGTAGATCTGGTAGTCGCGCACCTCGGGTTCGTCGCGCAGCGCGGCGGCCATCTCCTGCGCGATGGAGGCGGTGCGTTCGAGCGTGGTGCCCTCGTCGGTATTTAGGATGATCTGGAACTCCGACTTGTTGTCGAAGGGCAGCATCTTGACCTTTACGGCGCCGATGCCGACGAGGCTCATCGCGGCGAGCAGCGCGGCGACGATGCCGCCGAGGAACGCCCAGCGCCAGCGCGGGTGGTCGAGGAGCGGGTCCATGACGCGGTGATAGAGGCGCGTGGACCAGTCGTCGGGCGCGTGGTCGTGGTCGGCGGGGGCCTCGGACGCGGCGGCGGCACCGGAGGCCGGAGCTGGCTTCTTGAGGTGGCGGCGGAGCACGCGGATGGCGGCCCAGGGGGTGACGCTGAAGGCGATGAGTAGCGAGAACACCATCGCGGCGGTGGAGCCGATCGGGATCGGGCGCATGTACGGGCCCATGAGACCACCGACAAACGCCATCGGTAGGATGGCGGCGATCACGGCCCAGGTGGCGAGCACGGTGGGGTTGCCCACCTCGTCGACCGCTTCGAGCGCGACCTGCGTGAGCGGCTTCTTCTCGGCGCCAGGCAGGCGGACGTGGCGCACGATGTTCTCGACGACCACAATCGCATCGTCGACGAGGATGCCGATCGAGAAGATCAGCGCGAAGAGCGTGATGCGGTTGAGCGTGTAACCGTAGAGGTAGAACACGAGCAGCGTGAGCGCGAGGGTCGAGGGGATGGCGAGGAGGACGACGAGCGACTCGCGCCAGCCGAGGAAGAACAGGATCAGGACCGCGACGCCGAAGATGGCGATGCCCATGTGGAGCAGGAGCTCGTTGGACTTCTCGGCGGCGGTGTGGCCGTAGTCGCGCGTCACCGCGATCTGGACATCGGCGGGGAGGAGGCGGCCCTTGAGGGTGTCGACCTTGGCGAGGATGGCGTTGACGACGTCGATGGCGTTGGCGCCGGGGCGCTTGGCGATGCTGAGCGTTACGGCCGCCTCCAGCGGCTGTGACGAGGCGAGAGGACGAGAGGCAAGAGGTGAGAGGTGAGAGGCGAGAGGGGGAGTGGCGGAGGCTTGGGACTCTTCGCGTAGGGCCGGACCTTCTGTACGCGCCGCTTCTGTGCCTGGGCTGTCGGCGAGCGCCGCGCCGGCGCCGGTGCCGAAGAGGACGTAGTTGGCGGGCTCCTCGGCGGCGTCGCGGATCGTGGCGACATCGCGCAGGTACACGGGGCGTTCCTGGAAAACGCCGACGACAACGGCGCCGACATCGGCGGCGTCGCGTAGGAAGGTGCCGGTTTCAAGGAGCACTTCGGTGTCGGCAGTGGGCAGCGAGCCGAGCTGGGCCTGGCGGTTGGCCTGCTGGAGCGCGGGGACGAGCTGGGTGACGGAGAGGTTGCGCGAGGCGAGGGCGACGGGATCGAGTTGTACCCGAACCGCGCGGCGTACGCCGCCGATGAGGGTGGTCTCGGCGACCTGCGGGATGGATTTGATCTCGTCGTCGAGCTGGGCGGCGAGGCGGCGGAGCGTGAGGTGGTCGTGGGTGGCGCTGTGGAGCGTGAGTGCGAGGATGGGCACGTCGTCGATGGAGCGCGGCTTGACGAGCGGGGTGCTGCCGCCGAGCGGGATGCGGTCGAAGTTGGCCTGCATCTTCTGGTTGAGGCGGACGAGCGAGGCTTCGAGATCGGTACCGACCTTGAAGCGCACGATGGTGATCGCGCTGCCGGGGCTGGAGGTGGAGTAGAGGTACTCGACGCCGGGGATTTCCCAGAGGAGCTTCTCCATCGGACGCGTCATCCGGTTTTCAACTTCGGCGGCGGTGGAGCCGGGCATCGAGACCATCACATCGACCATCGGGACCTTGATCTGCGGCTCCTCCTCGCGGGGGAGCATGAGCACGGAGAACGCGCCCATGAGGATCGAGGCGATGATGATGATCGGTGTGAGCCGCGAATCGATGAAGAGCGCTGCGAGCCGGCCGGTGATGCCGTAACGGGGCGCTGGAGCGGTGGCGGATTCGGAATCACGGGTCTGGAGACCCGTGCCTTGTGCGGGGGAGCTGCTCACGGCTTCACCTCCACGGCTTGGCCGTCGCGCAGCGTGGCGGCGGGATCGGCGACGATGCGTTCGCCGGCGGCGAGGCCGGAAAGGATCTCGATATCGGCGCCGTGGCGCGCGCCGGTTTTCACGAGGCGCATGGTGGCCTTGCGGTCGGCGATGACGAAGACGCGCTCCATCTGCCCGAAGGCGCTGACGGCGGCGGCGGGGACGACGAGCGACTTGCCCTCGCCGGCGGGCCAAGCGACGCGGGCGAACTGGCCGGAGCGCACGGCGGCGCCGGCGGGCAGATCGATCTTTGCGAGAAATGTGCGCGAGACGGAATCGAGCGCGGGGGAGATCTCGGCGACGCGTCCGGGAAGCTCAAGATCGTTGATACGCACCGGGGCGGACGCGCCGACGGCGCCGGCGGCGAGGCTGTCGGGGACTTCGACTTCGACGCGCTGAAGGGCGGGATTCTCGATCTCAAGGAGTGGAACGCCCGGTGAGGCGAGGTCGCCTTCGTTGACGAGACGGCGGGTGATCACGCCGTCGAATGGGGCCGTGATGGTCGTGTAGGTGAGCATCGTGCGCGCCTCGGCGACGGTGGCCTCCGCGAGGCGGACACGGTCCTCGGCGCTGCGCACGGTCTCGGCGGCGGCGGCGCCCTTGGCGAGGAGGCTGGTCTCGCGTTCGAGGTCGCGGCGAGCTTGGCCGAGGCCGGCCTCGGCCTGGGCGAGGCGGGCGCCGATCTCGTTGGCGGTGAGGGTGGCGAGGGTGTCGCCGCGTTTCACCGACTGGCCGAGGGTGACGGGCAGGCTGGCGACGGTGCCCATGACCTTCGGTGCGAGGGCGGCGCGCTCGACGGCGCGCACGGTGCCCGGCAGCTCGGTGCGGCGCTGCTCGGTGATGGCGCGAACCTCGGCGGTGTGCACGGCGACGGCCGGGAGCGCGGGCGCGGCGGCGGTTTCGCGGTGGCAACCGATCGCGGCGAGGGCGAAGCCGGCGGCGAGAAGAACGACGATGGAGGTGCGGCGACGTTTCATGGCGAGGAATGTGGGTGGTGGACGGTGGACCGGCGAAGGAGGGCGGACGAGGGACGGAATTCGAAACCGCTAATGAATGCTAATCGGCGCTTATGGCGGCGGCGGCTCAGGAACGGATCGAGGCGAGGGCGAAGAGGGTGCCGAGGACGCCGCCGTAGATCGCGCCGCGCCACCAAGTGGAGGTGAGCGGGCAGGTGCCGGAGGTGCACTGGCCGAAGAACCCCATCAGGGCGCCGAGTATGGCGCCAACGAGTACCGGAGCAACGAGGCGGAGGAGTTTCATGGAGGGGGCGGATCGCGCGGGCTGGGAGGTGATTTGTGCGGAGGTGGCGGAGCTGGAAGGGCGCTGCCGGGGCTGGGGAGATCGGAGGGAAACCGCTGATGAACGCTAATGGACGCTGATCCGGAGCAGGCGGGTAGACACCAGAGGTAGGTGGCGGCAGTGGAGGAGCTCGGAGGAGGAAACCACTAATGCACACTAATAGGCACTAATGGGGAGGTGGTGCAGGTAGGTCGTCCTTTCAGGGCGACTGCTCGGTGACGGAGTCTGGAATCGGGCGCCACCGGAGGGCGGAGTCGAACGGGATGTCCTGAAGGAACGTCCTACGAGCAACTCGCCACTCAGTGTTTGCCGCAGCCGCAGGAGGCGCCGGGTTTTCCCGTCGGACCGGAGCCGGAAGCGGAATCGCAGCCGCAACTGGAGCCTTTCGCCTCGTCGCAGCCGCAGGTGCCGGGCGAGTCGGGGAAGAGGCGGCGGAGGATGCCGCAGGCCGGGCAGAAGCCGGTGAAGGCGGACTGGATGAGGTTCACGGCGACGAAGGTGGCGAGCAGCAGCCACCAGGGGCTGACCCAGTGGCCGAGGGCGAGGCTGGCGAGGACCATCGAGCCGGCGAGGACGCGGATGCGGTATTCGAGTTTCATAGGGAAGCGGAGTTGCGTTTCACTGAATAACCACATAGTTATGCGGAAGAATGAAGTCGTCAAGTCCGCTTCGCTCGTTCTTTGTGGCCGGCATGGCCAAGGAGCTTTCGTCCGAGACGATCGAGCTGATCGCCCAGCGTTTCCGCGCGATGGGCGAGCCGATGCGGCTGCGCATCCTGATGGCGCTGCGGGACGGCGAGCGGAGCGTGACGGAGCTGGTCGAGCTGCAGGAGACCAGCCAAGCGAACATCTCCAAGCACCTCCAAGTGCTCACGGCCTGCGGCCTGCTCACGCGGCGCAAGCAGGGGTTGAACGTGATCTACGCGATCGCCGATCCGGGGCTCTTCGCGATGTGCGACACGGTGTGCGGCAGCATCAAGAAGCACCTCGACGCTCAGGCGAAGCTGCTGAAGTGAGGGCGGCCGTGTCTCCGGCGGCTGGGTTGAGCGAGCTGAGCGCAGCGGTGTCCGCCGTACCGTGCGCGGCCAGTGCCCTCACGTGAGGGCACAAATGCAAAACGCCGGCTCCCAGAGAGGAGCCGGCGCTTTTGAAAGTGGTGGTGGGTATTGGACTCGAACCAATGTAGACCGTTAGGTCAGCGGATTTACAGTCCGCCGTAATTGCCGCTATACGAACCCACCGAGGGGGACGGGGAAGTTGGGAAACGCCGGGGGCTTTGCCAAGCGCTTTTTTCCGGATTCTTGGGGCAGGGTCGGGGGCGCGATGCGCGGTCCGACGCGGCCTACATTCTTCAGACGACAGAAGGGAACGGAGGTAACAAAGGTCGCCAGACCGAGGGAGACCGGAGTTCGGTCTACGCTGGAGACTTGTTCTCTGCCGGATGAGGGCCGCGGGCTGCTCTCGGCACACCACGCATTCGCAACTTCGCCGCCTGCTGTCGGTATCTGCCGCGTCTGGTGCGCACACTCAGAGCAGGCCGGCCTGGCGGAAGCTGTAGTAGCCGCGGCCGGAGGGATCGCGGGCCGGGGCGCCGAGGATGACGTGGTCGATCAGGGCGATCTCCACGGCGCGGGCGGCGGCGGCGAGCTGGCGGGTGATCTGGAGATCGGCGCCGCTGGGGACGGGGTCGCCGCTGGGGTGGTTGTGGACGGCGATGATGGCGCAGGCGCCGGCCTTGATGGCTTCGCGGAACACCTCCCTCGGATGAACGAGCGCCGCGGTGGCGGTGCCGGAGGAGATCTCGTCGCGGCGGAGGAGGCGGTTGCGGCGGTTGAGGCTGAGAACCCAGAATTTCTCGACTGTGAGCGCGAGCACTTCGCTCCGGAAGTGGGCGAACACCGCGTCGGGCTGCTCAAGCTGCGGCGGGAGGACTTCGCGCTGGGCGAGCATGCGGCGGGAAATCTCGAGTACGCTGACGAGCTGCTGGGCCTTCACCGGGCCGATTCCCTTTACGCGGCGGAAATCGGTGGCGGACCAGGCGAGGAGGCCGGCGAGGTTGCCGCCGGCGGCGGCGAGCAGGTCCTCGGCGACGCACTTGACGTTATGGCCGGCGCTGCCGCTGCGCAGGATCATGGCGAGCTGCTCGGCGTCGGTGAGGGTCTCGGGGCCGCAGCGTTCCTGGCGCTCCTGCGGGCGTTCGCCGACGGCGAGGTCTTTGATGCGGGGGACGGGGTAGCGGAAGGGTTCGGCCATGGCGGATCGACAGTGCGACGAGAATTGCCGTGCCCGGGGTATGGGCACGGCGGTCGTCTGTGGGCAACGAACCGGGACGGAGGATGGCGGGCGGTGGCGGCTGTGTCCAGAGGACACTCGCGCCATCGCGGCGGGATCCGGTTCCCGGTGGCGCGAGCGCCGCTTCCAAGCGAGTACGCCGGCCTCACCGCGGCCGGCTACAGAGCATTTTCCTACCCGGTCTAGCTGGCGATGGAGGCGGGGCGGATGGTCTTCCCCTCGATCCATTGGCTCTCGACCATCTCGATACGGGGGTGGGTGGGGAAGCCGAAGTCCTGGTTGAGGATGCGGGAGACGAGGAGCTCGACGGCCCAGGTGCCCATGACCTGCTGGTTCTGCTGCATGCCGCTGAAGGGCGTTCCCTCGAGGATCTGGCTGACGGTGACAATGCCGATGTCCTCGGGTGCGCGGATGCCGTTGCGTTGGAGCACCTGCTCGAGTTCGCCGAGGACGTTGTAGAGGTGGGCGAAGACGACGACGTCGGGCTTGTTCTTATGGATCCACTGGACGAGCGGCTTCTCCTCGATGCGGTTGGCGCGCAGGATGGGCAGCATGCTGGGATTGCCGAAGGTGTGCTCGCACCAGCCGAGGTAGGCGCTGGTGTAGGCGTGGGCGCTGCGCTGTTCCTCGTAGTTGCCGAGGACGAGCCCGGGGCGCCGGTAGCCGCGCGCGTAGGTCTTGTTCAGCGCGGTCGTGAGGTCGCTGTAGAAATGGCTCATGACCCGGTGCAGCGGGGTGACGATGCTCAGGCCCTGGGTGACGATGGCGAAATGGTCGAGCTCGGCGGGGAAATGATCCTGCAGGTCGGGGCTGCCGAAGCAGAGCAATCCTTGGATACCGCGGGTCTCGAGGATCGTGCGGAAACGGGAGATGGTCATGCCCGGGGCCTTGAGCCAGAGCGGCTCGAGGCGGTAGCCGAGGGCGTCGGCCCGGTGATTCATGCTGTCGAAGACGCGGGTGAGATGGAGGGATTGTTCCCACGGGCGTTGCGAGTCGTAGAGGGAGATGACGCCGAGGCAGGCCTCATTGGCTCGGTCGCCGCTGTGGCGGAGCTGGCTCATGAGCTCCTTGAGTTTGGCGTTGGGACGGTAGCCGATGCGTTCGGCTTCGCGCACGACGCGTTGCCGAGTCTCCGATGGAATCTTCGGGCTGTTGCGCAGGGCGAGGGAGACGGCGGAAGGGGAAAGACCGAGGGCGGCGGCGATGCGGCGCAGGCTCATGGGTCAACGTTTACCGGCCGGGGCGGCTTGGGCAAGCCGGCGTATGGGCGAAATGTGAGATTGTGGTGTCGTTGAGCGGCTGCGCGCAGGGCGTGGGCAGAGTAGAGCTGTGCCGCCGGACGGCGGGCATGTGCTTGCTCAATCGCGTTTAACGGTGACCGAAGAGCACCGGTGGCAGACTTGCGTTTCCCTCGGTGCGGTTTGCGATCCCTCCTGCAGATGTGACACTCGGGCCTCCCTGCAAAGAGCGGTCCCTGTTCCCCTCCATCCCCAATCCCCTATCGAACCGAAATGAACAACGATCCCGTTTCGACTTCCGCCCCTCGGCTGTTTGCCGCGCTCGGCGCCATCCTCCTGGCCTGTCTGTTGTGTGCGCGAGCGCAGGCGCTCGGGACTGAGCGCTTCGTCTCTTTCGAGCCGGTGCCACAGGGCGCGGCCCTGGTCTCGGCCGGAGCGGCGGCGCCGCTCCTCATCGCCGCCGAGGACTGGCCGGGCGTGCGGCGTGCGGTGGGCGACTTGCAGGCGGATGTCCAGCGCGTGTCGGGTGTGAAACCGGCGGTGGTAGAAGCGGGCGGCGCGTCGGCGCCGTTCGCGGTGATCGTCGGCACGGTTGGCAAAAGCCCGCTCGTCGACGGGTTGGCGAAGTCCGGCAAGCTCGACGTATCCGGCATCTCCGGCCGCTGGGAGGCTTTTCAGCTTCAGCTCGTCGAGAAACCCTTGCCCGGCATCGACCGCGCGCTGGTGATCGCCGGCAGCGACAAGCGCGGCACGATCTACGGTATTTATGAGCTTTCGCAGCAGATCGGCGTGTCGCCCTGGTACTGGTGGGCCGATGTGCCGACCGTCCACCGCGACGCCGTCTATGTGCGCCCCGTGCGGCTCGTCGACGACGGCCCGACGGTGAAATACCGCGGCATCTTCCTCAACGACGAGGCTCCGGTGCTCTCCGGCTGGGCGAAGGAGAAGTTCGGCGGGATCAACAGCAAGATGTACGTACACGTCTTCGAGTTGCTGCTGCGCCTGCGCGGCAACTTCCTCTGGCCGGCGATGTGGAACAACGCCTTCAACGAGGACGATCCCGAGAGCCCGCGTCTGGCCGACGAATACGGCATCGTGATGAGCACCTCGCACCACGAGCCCATGCTGCGAGCGCAGCAGGAGTGGGCGCGCCACGGCTCCGGCCCCTGGGACTATACGAAGAACGAGGCTACGCTCCGCCAGTTCTGGGCCGATGGCGTGCGCCGCAATCGTGCCTACGAGAGCATCGTCACCCTCGCCATGCGCGGCGATGGCGACGAGCCGATGTCCGAGGAGTCCAACGTCGCCCTTCTCGAGAAGATCGTCGCCGACCAGCGCGCGATCCTCGCGAAGGAGGTCGATCCCGACGTGACGAAGATCCCGCAGGTCTGGGCGCTCTACAAGGAGGTGCAGGACTACTACGAGCGCGGCATGCGCGTGCCAGACGATGTGACGCTGCTCTGGTGCGACGACAACTGGGGCAACATCCGCCGCCTGCCCACCGCGGCCGAGCGCCAGCGCGCGGGCGGTGCGGGTATCTACTACCACTTCGACTACGTTGGCGGTCCGCGCTGCTACAAGTGGCTCAACACCATCCCGCTCACGAAGGTCTGGGAGCAGATGAACCTCGCGTGGCAGTACGACGCCACCCGCATCTGGATCGTCAACGTCGGCGACCTCAAGCCGATGGAGTTTCCCATCGAGTATTTTCTCACGTTCGCCTGGGACCCGGCCGCGTGGCCGTACGAGCGCCTCGGCGAGTTCTCCGAACAGTGGGCCGCGCGCGAGTTCGGCCCGGAGCACGCGACCGAGATCGCCTCGCTTGTTAACGGTTACACCAAGCTGAACTCCCGCCGGAAGCCCGAGATGATCGCCCCCGAGACATTCAGCCTTGTGCACTACCGCGAAGCCGAGCGCGTGCTCGCCGAATGGGCCGACCTCCGCACCCGTGCCGAGAAGGTGGATGCCGCGCTGCCTGCCGCCGCCCACGACGCGTTCTTCCAGCTCGTGCTCTATCCGATCACGGCCTGCGCCAACCTCAACGAGCTCTATGTCGCGGCCGGCCGCAACCGGCTCTACGCGGTGCAGGGTCGCAGCGACACGAATCGCGAGGCCGAGCGTGTGCGCCAAGCCTTCGACACCGACGCCGCGCTGGTGAGTCGTTTCCATGCGATCAATGGCGGCAAGTGGGCCCACCAGATGGATCAGGCGAAGTTCGGCTATGTGACCTGGCAGGAGCCGCCGGCCGAGGTGATGCCCGCCGTCTCCGTGTTGCGCCCGAACAAGGGCCCGGTGCCGGCGCTCGCCATCGAGGGCCGCCCCGAGGGCATGCCGGTGTGGGGCGCGCCGCCGCCGAAGGTGCCCTCGCTCGATGTCTATTCCCAGGACACGCGCTGGGTGGAGCTCTTCAACCGCGGCGACGCCCCGTACACCTTCACGGCCACCGCCGACCAGCCCTGGCTGAAGGTGACGCCCGCGAGCGGCGAAGTGAAGGAGACGGTTCGTCTCGAGATCAGCGCCGATTGGTCCGCGGTGCCGGTGGGCAACACCACCGCGAAGGTGACGTTGCAGCCCTCCGAAGGCCGGCCGTTCACCGTGACCGTGCCGATCGTGAATCCCGCTGAGCTGCGCCCGGGATCCTTTGCCGGCTTTGTCGAGATCGACAACCACGTCGCCATCGAGGCGCCGCATTTCTCCCGCGCCATCGGCGACAAACTGACGGAATGGCGCACGCTGGCCGGCTTCGGCCGGACGCTCGGCGGTGTCACTACAGCCCCGTTGCTTGCTGCGCCGCGCACTCCGGGTGGCGACTCGCCGCGGCTGGAGTACGACGTGCACTTCTTCACCGCGGGCGACGCGAAGGCGGAATTTCACGTCGCGCCCTCGCTCGACTTCCAACCCGAGATGCCGCTGCAGTTCGCCGTCTCGTTCGACGACGAGCAGCCGCAGCTCCTCAAGATCGCAACCAACCCGAACGCCTGGGAGCCGTGGGGCACCGCGGTGGGCGAGGGGGTGCGCCGCGTGGTGTCGACCCACAAGCTCGCCACAGCCGGCCGCCATACGCTGAAGGTGTGGGCGGTCACGCCCGGCGTCGTGCTGGAGCGCATCGTGATCGACACCGGCACGGCGAAGGCGCCCGGTGTGCGCCCGAGCTACCTCGGCCCGATCGAGAGCCCGACGGCGGCGCAGCGGTGAGCCTGCGCGGGTAGGGCGGTTTCTCCGAAACCGCCAAGGCATCGACCCACGGTTGGCTTGATCCCCGAGGCGGACGTTTCGTTCTCCCCATCTTCGAGAGAAACGTCCCTGCCTCCCCGCCGGAGCCTCGCACTGTCCGGTCTCCGTCGACCGTCTCGGCGGTTGTTTATCCGACGCCGTTTTCCCAGCATCGTTTCTCCTCCATGAAAAAAGAAGCCGTACTCGCCAAACTGAAGACCGAGAAGGTCATCGCCATCATCCGCACTGATAGCGCCGATGGTCTCCTCGATTGCGCCAAGGCGCTCGCCGCCGGCGGCCTCACCTCCATCGAGCTGACGATGACCACGCCCGGAGCGATCAAGATGCTCGAGCGCGTCAGCACCGAGATGCCGGAGTTCCTCTTCGGCCTGGGCACCGTGCTCGACGCCGAGACGGCCCGCGCGGGCATCCTCGCCGGTGCGAAGTTCATCGTCACCCCCGCGCTGCGGCCCGAGGTGATCACCTGCTGTCACCGTTATTCGGTGCCGGTGTGCGCCGGTGCGCTCACGCCCACCGAGATCATCGCCGCCTGGGAGGCGGGTGCGGACGTGGTGAAGATTTTCCCCGCCGAGTTCTTCGGCCCGAACTACATCAAGTCGGTCAAGGCCCCCTTCCCGCAGGTAGAGATCATCCCGACCGGTGGCGTGACGCCCGAGACCATCGGCGCGTTCCTGAAGGCCGGCGCGATCGCCGCTGCGGCCGGCTCGGCGCTGGTCGACCAGAAGATGCTCAAGGAGAAGAACTGGGCCGCGATCACCGCGCGTGCCGCGCAGTTCGTCGAGGCCGTGAAGGCCGCCGGAGTGAAGTAAATCGTGTCCGCTGGGGCGAGACGTCCCCATTTTCCCAAGCCCGCGTACGGCATTGCCGACGCGGGCTTTCTGTTGCCGGATGTCTGCGCGTAGCGACCGGCCGATTGTAGTGGCGGTCTCTCTGCGGGATGGCCTGTCGAGTCGGGGCAATGCCGATGTCTCGGCGACAGCCGAGTGGCTGGGCTATTGCGGTCTGGCTGGATAGGTAAAACGGTGTCCATCCATTTCAGATGGATCGAAAACGAGTATGAATGGCGTGAATTGTCTTGAGTAGTTAACGACGAGCATCAAGACAATTGCATTGTCGTTGCCCACACATACGACGGTGTGCCCGACCAGCGGGCACAGCAGGCAAACCCTATCCATCGATACAATGCACTCTCGCCGTCTGTGGGCAGGCGCACGTCGCGTGCGCCGTCTCTTCCTGTTCGCCTCCCTTTGGGCTTCGTGCGGTGTGATGTCGGCGCAAGTCGCCGGTACTGCGTTGACCAACCGGGTGAACGGCATCTCTGGCCGCGTCGAAGGCTCGGTGCAGCAGAACCAGGCCAATGGCATCACGCTCAATGGAGGTGCGGTCGTCACCGGTGATATGCTCGTCCTCGGGAAGCCGACTGTGGTGCGCAACGGCATGCCGTCGTATGGCGGCACGATCGATGGGACGGGGGCCCCGAGGCCCAGCGACTACACGCTCATGCTCAACGGTGGAGCGACTCTCCGGCACGTTGTCCGGTGCACCAATGCTGTGCCGCTTGCGCCGGTCGCCGCTCCCGCTGTGCCGACGGGCACGCGTTCGGTAACGATCAATGTTGTGGGGCAATCCGTCGGCGCCTGGTCGACGCTGCGTAACCTCACGCTCAACGGTGGAGCAGGACAGTGCATGGTTCCCGCCGGAGCGTATGGGGACTTTGCCGCAAGTTCCGGCAGCGGCTTTGTGCTTGGCGTTGCAGGGGCGAAGCAGCCTGCGGTCTATTCCTTCCAGCATCTGACCTTGAACGGGCAGGCTTCGATCAAGGTCGTTGGGCCGGTACGGATTAGCGTGGGCAGTGCGGTGTTCTCAAACGGCCCGATCGGCAGCCTCGATCATCCGGAATGGCTCGAACTCAGGGTCCAGTCCGGGAATCTCGTACTAAACAGCGCGGCATGGCTGGCCGGTTACGTTTACGCGCCGACGAGCGAGGTGATCGTCAACTCGAACACGCAGGTCGTAGGCGGGCTTGAGTGCGACGCGCTTCGCGTCAACGGCGGCGGAGTGTTGCGCTTGTGGCAGAAGAACCGGGCACCCATGGCTGTTCCGCAACAAGTTGTTACGGATGAGGACACGGCGGTGGCCTTCACGTTGACCGGGAGCGATCCGGACGACCAGTCCCTGGCGTTTACGGTGCTCACGAAGCCGGCGATTGGCGCTCTCTCTGGGACAGCGCCGAACCTGACATATTCTCCCCCCGCGGACTACTTCGGCTCAACGACGTTTACGTTCAAGGTGAGCGATGGCGCGCTCGAATCCGCGGCGGCGACCGTCACCATCAAGGTTCGCCCCGTCAACGACAGGCCTGTGGCCGAGTCGCTCGGCAGCGAGACGGATGAGGATATGCCCGTGGCGTTCGTGTTGCGAGGTGGCGATGTCGATGGCGACGCGCTCGAGTACCGCGTAGTCGATGGACCGGCCCATGGGACTCTTGCCGGGACCATGCCGGAACTGACGTATCGGCCGGAGACGAACTACAACGGAGGCGATGAGCTGGTTTACGTGGCCAACGATGGGACTGAGGATTCCGCACCGGCGACGGTCCGATTCACAGTGCGGCCGATCAACGATTGCCCGGTGTCGGTTGCAGAGCCGGTACATACGCAGGAGGACCAGTCTGCTCCGGTAGAGCTGACCGCTGTCGATGTTGAAGGCGATGCGCTGGTGTTTGCCATCGTCGAGGCGCCTGCGCATGGCACACTCGCTGGTTCGGCTCCCGAATTTGTCTACCTAACTGCCGCGGACTACAATGGGGCGGATTCGTTCAGCTACACGGTGAGCGACGGAAGCTGCACAACAGCCGAGATCGAGGTTCCGATCACGATCGATCCGGTCAACGACGCGCCGGTGGCGCGGGCGCTTCAGGTCGCCACGGACGAAGACACCCCTGTGGAGATCGTGCCGCAGGGGACCGACATCGATGGCGACGTGCTGCACTTCACGATGACCCATGCTCCCGGCCATGGCACGCTTGAAACCACCGCGGCCGGCTGGATCTATACTCCTGAGGCGAACTACAGCGGCGACGATTCCTTCACGTACTTCGCCAGCGACGGCGCTCTCGATTCTGTGCCAGCCCGCGTCTCGATCACGGTTCGACCAGTGAACGACTGCCCGGTCTCCTCATCCGAACCTGTTCGCACTAATGAAGACACTGCGGTGGCGATCACGTTGACCGCTTTCGATGTGGAGTCTGATGCCCTGACGTATTTGGCCGCATCGCTCCCCCTGCATGGCAAGCTGTCTGGCGCAGCTCCCGAGCTGACGTACACGCCTGCGGAGAATTACCACGGCGACGATTCGTTTACATACACGGTGAACGATGGGACCTGCACCACCGCGGAGATCGTTGTACGCATCGTGGTTGTCCCGGTGAACGATACCCCCGTAGCCACGGGGGCGTCCACACGCACACCGGAAAGGACGGCGGTTTCCATCGAACTTGTAGGTGTCGATGTTGATGGCGATCAGCTGCGCTATTCGCTCGATGGGTCGGTTTTGGCCGAGCACGGATCGGTCGAAATCGTGGGCTCGGTCGCCACCTACACACCGGCTGCCGGATTTGTCGGCACCGACCGTTTCTCATTCGTCGCAAACGACGGTGCGACGAATTCGGCGCCGGCGATTGTCGCCATCGATGTCTACCATGTGAACCACGCACCGGAAATCGTCAGCGAGCCGGTGACGCGCCTACTCGTGGATTCGGAGAGCTTGGCTACGGGTATTCGCGTGACGATCCGCGACTTCCTGGATTCGCACCCGGATTTCGAGAAAGGCATACCTGGTCATGTCACGGGATTGGTCGGGGTGGGGCTGAGTTCGGACCGGAAGCCGGCATGGGTCGGTCCGGACGGACGTGGCGCGATCACCAGTGCGGAAACCTTTGCCCAGTGGTTTCATGATGTTCCGGAGATCAACATGGCGGCCGAGTTGACGTTACCGCTGACGAAGGAGGGTGCGGTCTGGCAGTATTCGAGCAGTTCTTTCTTCCCTGTGGATGGTCAACTCTGGGGAAACCAGGGGCGGGCGCATAACTACCACTTTACCATGGAGGGGCACAGCCTCTTCGTCTACCGCGGTGGCGAGACGCTGCAGTTTACCGGCGACGACGATGTTTGGGTCTTCATCAACGGGCGTCTTGTGATCGATCTCGGGGGCGTACACGGGGCCATCTCCGGGTCGGTTTCGCTCGATTCGCTGGGGCTCGATGCCGGACATGCCTACGCATTCGATATCTTCTTTGCCGAGCGGCATACTTCGGAGTCGAATTTCCGTCTGCAGACGACCGCGGAACTGACCCAAGGCGCCGTCTATCGGTACGATGTGGATGCCAGGGATGGGGATGGCGATGAGCTGACGTACAGGCTTGTCGCCGCACCGGATGGGATGGTGATCGATCCGCGATCCGGGTTGATTGTCTGGACGGCGGATCGGGTGAACGCAGGAACCTATTCCGTTGTTGTGGAGGTGGCGGATACACTTGGGGCGATAGCGCGCCAAGTGTACCAGCTTGTCGTCGCGGAGGATTCGACGCCGGAAGCCAAGCCCTTGGCGCTGGAACTCGACGAAGATGCCCAGGTTGAATTTGCCCCCGAAGGGGCCGATCCGGATGGCGATACCCTTGTTTTCGAGCCGGTCTCGCAGCCTGCTCATGGCCGATTGATCGCGGAAGGCTCGAGCTGGCGCTACATCCCGAATCCGGAGTTCTCCGGAACCGATGTGGCAAGTTATGTGGCGAGGGACGGCCAGCATATCTCCGAAGCGGCGGAGATTCGGTTTACCATCCGGCCGGCGAACGATCGGCCCGTTGCGGCTCCGATGCGGGTGTTGGCGGTGGCAGGAGTTCCGGTCGGGATCGAGTTGAGTGCGACCGACGTCGATGGAGACGTGCTGCACTTCCTTGTCGATGCGATGCCTGCGCATGGCTCGCTCGTCCCCGATTCCGAGGCGACGATCCCGGGCCGATATTTCTATACGGCCGATGCAAACTACTTTGGGGCGGACAGCTTTACCTTCCGTGCCGACGATGGGCAGGAGCTTTCCGAGCCGGCCGCGGTCGAGATCACTGTGACCGAGCCTCCAAACCAGGCGCCGGTCGTCGATGCGGGCGCGGATCGCACCGTGTATGTGAGATCCGATTTTCGAAATGCGACCGGTGGCGCCCTTGTTGTATTCGGCGATGAGTGGTACCTGAGCGATCGGGCATTCGCCGCCGCTCCTGCAACAGCACGTTTTGCGACGAATCTCGTTCGTCTTCTCTCTCGTTCCGAGCATCCGAGGTTCCTTGCCTACGATACTATTGGGTACAGGGGGGTTTCGGAGGCTCAGTTCCGGGCGGTTGTGGCGGCCGAGGGATGCACACTGGTCGCGGATCCGAATCATCCTCTTTCGGTCGACTATCTCGATTCCTTCGACGCGTTGTTCATCGATGGACGCATGTCCGTGGATGTTGCGGTACTGCGTCGCTACATCGAAGCCGGCGGACGAGTTGTGCTGACGTTTGGCTCCGGGGCCGATCCGGCTGGGGAGGCCGAGCGGTTCAATCCGTTGTTGGCGGGTTTTGGTATGTCGATAACTCCATCTTGGAATGGGATGGGAGGTGTTCATCCGTTGGAGCCCGACTCGCCGCTCTCGAGCGGAGTAGACGGTCTGTTCTTCGAGAATGGCGAATCGATTCTCATTGGGACGGGCCGTTCCCCGAGGCTCTCGATCGTGCAACAGGTGAGTGGGACGGTGATGATCGCCGCGTATCGGCAGCTCGCTCCGGTTTCGATCGGGCTCGAAGGCTCGGTCGTCGACGACGGGCGTCCTCGTCCTTCGGCTTTGATGAGCACATGGTCTGTCGTCTCGGGACCTGGCGCGTCCCAATTCGAGGATGCTGCCGACGTACGAACGACGGTGCTATGCCACGAGCCGGGCGAGTATCGCTTCCGTCTCGATTCCTCCGACGGAGAGATTGTGGGTTCCGATACGGTTCCGATCCGGATTGCCGTGAACGATCCTCCGCTGGTATTTGCTGGTGCGGATGTAAGGCTTCCCCACGGGAGCGATACGCTACGGCTAGGCGGCAAAGTCGAGGATGATGGTTCGCCTGCTGGAAAGCTGTCCTTCCGATGGACTGCGGTCGCCGGTCCGGGAGCGGTTCGTTTTTCCGATGCGGCTAGCTTGGATTGCACGGCGACATTCTCGCGTCCAGGGGTCTATCTCCTCGAACTGAGTGCCGACGACTCGCTTGAGATCTCGATGGACCGGATCGAGGTTCGGGTTGAGGCAGCGAATCGAGTTGAGGTCCCCGAGGGAATCGCTCTCTGGTGGCCCTGCAATGGGACATTCGACGAGGTGCTGCTGGATCGCGATGCGATACCGCAGAACGGACTTGGGTTCGCGCCAGGGCTGGTCTCCCTTGCCTACGACTTCCATGGTGGGGCGGATGTTGCCAGCGTCCCTGCCGATTCGGCGACGGATATCGGACAGGATGGATCGTTCTCCATCGAGATGTGGATTTGCCCCGCGCAGAAGCGCGACGAGGCATTCCTCAGTTATGGCGAGGCGACCGGCGCGGATTTGGAACTCCGCCGCGAGTGGTACGACGGTCAGCGAATCACGTTTACGGCGACAGACACGACGGGTGCTGTGTCTCGGCTGACAACCGGAGATGTTTTTTTGGACCCGGTGCCGGGGTGGCATCATCTTGCTGTGACATACGATTCGGTCGACGGCGATGCCTGCATCTACCTGGATGGTGTTGTGGTATCGTCCGGTCAGTGGGGCGCCCGGCGATATCGAACGGATCGCACTCTGTTCTTCGGTTGCAGGCCGGATTTGTCCGGTGCCTTCCGGGGGCAGCTGGACGAGATCTCCATGTACCGCAGGGCACTTGCGGCAGATGAGATCAAAGCGGTTTTCGAAGGTGGCCCGCTCGGAAAGGATCCACTGTCGACGAATCGTGCGCCAGCTGTGACCGCAACTGCGGCGTCCTTGTGCTACCTCAGTAGTGCGCTGGCTCTGGCCGCAACCGCTGTCGACGACGGCCTCCCGAACCCACCGGCGGCATTGACATACTCGTGGTCCAAGCTCGCCGGTCCGGGCACTGTGGCGTTCGCCGACACGTCTGCGCTCAATACAACCGCGACCTTCGACACGATCGGATGCTACACTGTGCGCTTCGTGGCGAGCGACTCGGTGCTCTCGGCATATGCCGACGTGACGGTTAACGTTGTCGCTCCGCCATCCAATCCGCCCACCGTCGAGTTCGTCTCGCCGGTCGACGGTGGCACCATCGCCGCCGACACGCGCACAATGTTGATTGTCCGCGCTACCGACACCGATGGTACGATTGCCCGCATCGAATTCTTCCGCGACGGGGCCTTGCTCGGCTTCGGCGGCGCGGTAGTGGGCCAGACCGACCAGTACGGCCTTGTTGTGGCCGCCGGCTTCCCGGTCGGTGCCTACACGTTCACCGCGAAGGTCACCGACAATACCAATCTCTCCGCGACCACCGCTCCGGTGAGGGCTACAGCAGCAGTACCGCCAAGTGTGCCGCCAGAGGTGGTTGTCTCGTCTCCGTTCGATGGGGCGACGATCACCGCTCCGACAACTGTCACCGGTGTTGCATCCAGCACCGGCTTGACCTCGTGGCAGCTTGAGGTGCGCCTGCGTCCGGCTGTGGATAGCGCGTCGGCGAAATGGAAGACGCTGTTCTCGGGTGTGACGAATATCGGAACACCGGCCTCCGGTTCCGATCCGGCCGTTCCTGGTGAGTTGGGTGCATTTGATCCGACAAACCTGCTTAACGGCATCTATGAAATGCGCCTCCGCGCGACTGATATCGCCGGGCGCACAGTTGTCACAAATCCGATCGCGGTGGTGGTCGAAGGGCACCTGAAGCTCGGCGCGCTGAGCGAGTCCTATGTGGACACATTCCTGCCGGCTCCCGGATTCCCTCTGGAGATTGTCCGGCATAACGACAGCCGCGACAAGCGTATTGGGGACTTCGGCCTGGGCGGTTCCCTCGGTACCACGGACTACCGCCTCCAGAAATCCCTGGCGCTTGGCGAGGCTTGGTTTGCATGGAGCGACAGCTCCGGTCCTGCCGGCTTCCCGGCCTACATGCTCGATCCCGCGCCGCCGCTTGAGGCCACCGGTGTGCCTCCCGCGCCCCGCACCATCACGATCACGCTGCCGACGGACGTGGTCTACCGTTTCTCGGCGCGGATGAATCCGCAGAAACAGGTGGCTGCACCGATTCGGTTCGGGCGAATGGTCTTCGATCCGATGCCCGGAACAGTGGGAACGCTGGTTCCGCTCGACGATGCCCGCCAGGTTGACGACGAAGTCATGGTCGGAGGCGACGAAGGCATGTTGGGCACTGTCGATCTGATCGGCTATGACGATGCGCTCTTCGATCCAAAACTCTTCCGGCTCACCCTTCCGGACGGTACGGTCTACATCGTCGATGAGGTTCTGGGGCTTCTTGAGATGACGGATGCCAACGGTAACCGCATCGAGTATCAGAAGGACCGCATCGTCCATTCCTGTGGGCTGACGCTTACGTTGGTGCGCGACTCCGCGGGCTGCATCACGCAGGTGCTCGATCCGGCCGGCAACGCCGTCAACTACACCTACGATGCCCAGCACCGCCTGATCTCGGTGACGGATCGGGCGGGGCGGGCGACCACGTTCGGCTATTTGGGCAACTCCGGCTTGGTGGCATCTGTCACGCCGCCGGCTGCGGTGCAGCCAACCTTCAATGTATGGGACGGTTACGACCGCTTCGTTGCGCGTGTCGACAGCTATCTCAATCGGCAGGAACTCGGACACGACTCCAACGGGTACAAGGAGACCAAGAAAGACCAGTTGGGCAACGTCACCACCTATCAGATGGACGACTATGGGCGCATGCTCAGCAAGACCGACCCGCTGGGCGGGGTGAGCCGTTATGCCTATGGCGACGCATTGAACCCATTCCTGCACACGGCCGTGACCGATCCGCTCGGTCGCGTGACGCGCTACGTCTACAATCGCCCGGGGTTGCCCACCTCCGTGATCGACCCACTGGGCAACGTCACAAGCTACGAATACAACTCGCTGGGCAAGATCACCAAGGAAATCGACCCGCTCGGCCACAGTGTGACGACCACCTACGATGCAGCCGGCAACGCCCTTTCGGTCGCAGATCGCGACGGCGCCGTGCATGCGTACACCTACGATTCCTCGGGCAACGTCCTGACCGCCGTTGATCCGCTAGGCGAGAAGACGACGTATACCTACAACGGCCAGGGGCTGCCGCTCACCGAGGAGACCCGGGCCGCCGACAACACCCTCGTCAGCGCGCGTTCGTTCACCTACGACATCTACGGTAACCGGACGTCGGAAACGACAAAGACGGCCAAGCCCGACGGTACAGTGCAGAGCGCGACCATCGGCCATACCTACGATCTGGCCGGCAATCCGTTGGTCACAACCTATGCCGACGGTACGACCCTCGTGCGGACCTACAACGCCGCTGGACAGCTGGCCTCCGATACCGACAGGGACGGCCACGCCACCAGCTATGATTACGATGCTGTCGGTCGCAGGACCAAGTCGACCTTCTGGGACGGTACTACGGAGACCGTCGTCTACGACGCCAAGGGGAGGCCGACTTCCGTCACCGACCGCGGCGGCTTTGTGACCGCCACCGAGTACGATGCACTCGACCGTGCGACCAAGACCAGCCTGCCGGACGGCACCTCGACATCGGCCGTCTACGATCTGGCCGGACAACTCGTTTCCGAGACCGATGCGGCCGGCAACACCACGGCCGTCGCCTACGATCTTGGCGGCCGGCCGACCGTTGTGACCCATCCCGATGGCAGCACCACGGAGGTCGGGTACGACGCCGCCGGCAATGCCACCGAGGTCAAGCCGCGTGTCTACATGGAGACGCGCGCACCTGCCCAATCGGCTTCGACCTCGACACCTCGCACCACGGCAATGCGGGCTGCTCCCGCCGATACTTCGGCACCACGCTACGTCTTCTCCTTCGATGCCGCCCACCGTGTCACCGGGATCAAGAACCCCGACGGGACGACTGCGTCCATCGCCTACGACTTTGTCGGCCGGCCGACAGCGACGACCAACGAACGTGGAGTCACCTGGACCTACGAGTACAGCGATAGCCGAGCCGTGGCGCGCAGCCGTGTAGTCGGCCCGCTCGGCTACACGGAGCGGTATTCCGTGAACGCGCTCGCCTGTGTCACTTCGCGGCGCGATGCTCTCGGTCGGGAGACGCGTTTCGACTACCCGGCGGACAAGTACCAACCGAACTCCATCAGCTATCCGGACGGCTCCACGGAGACGTTCACCTATGATTCTCAGGGGCGTACGATCACGCAGGTCGACCGCCGTGGAAACACCACCCGCTATGCCTATGCTGCGACGTCGTCGAAGGGCGCCTCTACCCGCACGACCACCCGCATGGTGACGGTTGTCGGAGACAAGCCCTCGGACGAATCGCTCGCCACGTATCTCACGACCGAGGAGTTCGACGACTTCGGCAACCTCCGGAAGGTGGTGGAGGTGGACGGTCTCGGAACCGTCCGGACAACGACGCATACCTACGACTGGGCCAACCGCCGCACTTCCACCACGCTGCCGGATGGCACGGCGATTCGGACCGTGTACGGCCCCGGTGGCCGCATCGAATCTGTCACCGAGAGCGCTTCTGGGGGAGAGCGCAAGACCGCCTATGCGTACGATGCCAACGGGCATCTCTCCGCAGTCACACAGCCCGACGGCACCACCACCGGCTATTCCTACGCCGCCGACGGTCGCCTGCTGCGTGAGACCGATCCGAGAGGCGGCGTCACGACATACAGCTACAACGACACGACGCACACCGTCTACGTGACCGATCCGGTCGGTTCCACGACCACGCGCACGTACGATGCCCTGGGCAACCTGCTCGGCGAGACCGATGCGCTCGGTCATGCGACGGCCTATGCCTACGACGAGCTCGGGCGCTGCACCAAGGTCACCGATGCTCTCGGCAACAGCACCGCCTTTGCCTACGATCTCGTGGGCAACCTCGTCGGCGTCACGGATCCGCTCGGCCGTGTCGCCAGCTATTCGGGCTACGATGCGAACAACCGTCCGGCCAGCTTCAGTCTTGCCGGCAGTGCGGCAGCGCCGGGCTCCGCCAAGACCGCATATGCCTACGATGCCGCCGGTAATCGCACCGCGCTCACCGATCCTGCCGGCCGGGTCACAACCTTCGCGTACGACCAGCTTTCGCGGCTGTATCGCACCACGTTGCCGTCCGGCCTGGTCCGGAGCTCTCGCTTCGATCTCTCCGGCAACGAGCTGGCCCGCCACGAGTACGATCCCGGCGACATCGCCGGGGCGCGCACCGTGCGCCAGAGCTTCGATGCCGGCAACCGCCTGCTGACCCGCACGCTTCCGGCTCTCGTCACCGTGTTCGGCGAGCGCCCGACGACTCCTGAGGAGCGGTTCACCTACGACGGCTTCGGCCGGCTCTCCGCTCATCGCGACGTGCGGCTGGCGACCACGAGCTACACCTACGATGGACTCACCGACCGGGTGCGGAGTGTCGCGCTTCCCGGTGGTGGATCACGAAGTTACGAATACGATGAAGCAGGCAATCCGGTGCGCCTTGTCGATGCCCTCGGCCTGGTGACGACCCAGACATTCGACGCCGCGCAGCGCCTCACCAAGCGCAGCGTCGGAGGCGCCCGCACCACAGCGTACGGCTACGATGCCGTCGGCAATGTCACTTCCGTCGCCTACCCATCCGGCCAGACGATCGGAAATGCCTTCGACGCATTCCGCCGGCTTACGCGCCAGACGACCCTGCTCGATGCAACGGCTGGGCAGAAGTACGTCCGCGATTTTGTCTACGATGCCGGCGGGCGCCTCGTCTCCACGAGCGACGGCAACGGCGCCACTGCGCGCACCTACGATGTCGAGGATCGCGAGCTCACGGTCTCCGAGCCGCTCGGCCGCTCGCTTGCGCGCACCTACAACGCCGCAGGCGACCTGCTCACGATCACCGATGCGCGCGGCGCCGTGACCCGCTATACCTACGACTCCGCCGGACGTCTTGCCACAGCGACCGATGCCGAGGGTGGTGTCCGCTCCGTCGCCTTCGATATCTTCGATCAGCTCGTGTCCGAGGAGCTGGGTGCTTCGCGTACCACGTACGAGTACGACAGCTATGGGCATGTGGTTTCGGCCACGCGGCACGGAGGCTCCGCCGGAGATTCCGCCACGGCGAGCCTCTGGGATGCGAGCGGCCTCCTGCAGGCCGTGCGCGATCCGGCCGGCCACATCACCAGCTACAGCCACGATTTGCGCGGCCGTCGTGTCGGCACGTCGCATCCCGACGGCACCGCCGAGTCGTTCACTTACGATGCGGAGGGCAATTTGCTCACCGCGACCGATGCGAACGGCCATTCCAGATCGTTTGCCTACACCGTCTTTGGTGAATTGGAGCAGGTGACCGATGCCACCGGCGCCGTCACCACGTATACCTACGACGACGGTGGCCGTGTCGCCTCCGTCACCGATCCGACCAAGCGGACGACTTTCTACACCTACGACGAAGCCGGCCGCCTGAAGTCGACGACGCTGCCCGACGGCACCTCCGTCGCCACCCGCGCCTACGATGAGTTCGGGAATCTCGCCGTGGCCGTCGATCCCGACGGACGGCGTACGCTCCTCGAGTACGACCAGCTAAACCGTCTGGTGAGGGCCAGCGTGCCGCTGAGCGCCACTACCGCCGCAGAATCGCGCTACGGCTACGACACGGCCAACAACCTCACGTCCATCCTCGATCCGCTCAGTCGGTTCAGCACCTTCACCCACGACAAGGCCAACCGTCTGACCGCGGTCTACCTGCCGGGCTCCGGTGCCACGCCCCATGAGCGTTACGAGTACGACGTGCGCGGGCTGCCGACCAAGCGCACCGATGCGGCCGGCTACGCCACCGCGATCGAGTACGATGCCCTCGGCCGCCTCGTGCGAACCGCGCCCGACTCCCGCTGTGGCGAACCGGCGATCTCCTTCGCCTACGACGCGCGCGGCCTGCGCACGCGCATGACCGATGCGCTCGGTACCACCGAGTATGCGTACGACACGCGCGGCCGCCTTCTCACCAAGTCCACGCCGTACGCCGGCACGCTCTCGCACCGGTATGATGCCGCTGGCAATCTCACCGGGCTGACCTCGTCAGTGGGCGGCTTCTCCGTCGGCTACACCTACGATGGCGAGAACCGCCTCGCGACGGTCTCCAGTTCGGGCGCCTCCTCTGCGGCGGCAGCGACCGCGACCTATGCCCGCGATCTTGCCGGCCGCGTGACCGGTACCGCGCTGCCCAATGGTGTCGTGGAAACTCGGAGCTACGATGCCAACGGTCTGCTCTCCGGCGTGGCGACGGGGAAGGGCGGTGCTGCGCAAACCCGCTTTGGCGTCGCCCGCAAGCCCTCCGGACTTGTCGAGCGAGTCGACGAGGATGTCGCCGGGCTCGGCAGCCGCCGGGTCGAATTCGCCTACGACCGCGCCGGCCGCCTCACTTCCGAGTCGGCCACGATTGGAGGTGTCACCGGCTCGCTCGACTACAGTCTCGATGCCGCGGGCAACCGCCTCGGGCGTTCCGGCCAGCTCGGCACGCTCGGTGCGCAGACGTTCGCCTACGATGAGAACAACGCGATCGTCGGCGGCGCCTACGACGACAACGGCAACACCTCCTCTACTCACCCCTCCGAGCCGGCGGGTGGCTTCGGCTACGACTTCCGCGACGCGCTCCGCTCCCGTACGCCGGCGCTCACCGCCGATGCCGACCGGATCGAGTTCCTCCACGATGGCGACGGTCGGCGCGTCGGTCGCCGTGTGCTCGATCCGAACATCGGCCGCTGGAAGACCACCCATTACCTCGTGGCCGAGCTCAATCCCACGGGCTACGACCAGATCCTGGCCGAAGTCCGCGGGGGGGCGCTCCTCCGGGCCTACGCCTATGGCGAACAACGCCTCTCCATCGACGGCTTGGTCGAGCGCGGTGTCTCCGGCGGTCGCCACAGCCTCGCGCTCGACGCCTCCGGCAATGTCTGGGCCTGGGGCGACAACTCCCAGGGGCAGCTCGGTCTCGGCACCACCGATGGCTCCAGCGAGACCCCCGTGCAGGTCCCGGGGCTGACCGGTGTCGCCGCACTCGCCGCCGGCCGCTTCCACAGCGTCGCTTTGCGCAACGATGGCACTGTCTGGGTGTGGGGCGGAAATGCCCGCGGCCAGCTCGGGCTCGGCGACGCAGCCAGTGCTTACGTCCCCACGAAGATCGCAGGCCTTGCCGATGTCGTCGCCATTGCCACCTACCTCGACCATACGCTCGCCCTGACCGTCGATGGCGATGTCTGGGCCTGGGGCGCCAACGAGCGTGGTCAGCTTGGCGACGGCACGACTGTCGACCGGCCCGCGCCCGTGCGGCTCTCCGGTCTGGTGGCCGCCGATATTTCCGCCGGTCAGATACACTCCGCGGTCCGCACGCCCGGCGGCGGTGTCGTCGCCTGGGGCGACAACACCTATGGCCAGCTTGGCACCGGCACCTCCGGAGGGTTCTCCGCCACGCCGACCGCCGTCGCGGGGCTGGCCACGGTCGACCGGCTGGTCTCCGGTGGTTTCCACTCTCTTGCGCGCCGGACCGATGGCACGGTGCTCGCCTGGGGCGGCAACGCCTACGGCCAGCTCGGCGACGGATCGAAACAGGACCGCGCCTCACCCGTGCCCATCGCGCCCGCTGCGCAGGCCGTGGTGCTCGCCGCCGGTTCGCGCCACAGCCTCGCGCTCCTCGGCGATGGCACCGTGCTCGCCTGGGGCGACAACCGCGAAGGCCAGCTCGGCCTCGGTTCTCAGGCCGATGCCTCGTCGCCCAGTCGCATCGTCGGCCTCTCCGGCGTCACGGAGATCGCCGCCGGCGGACGCCGCAGCTTCGCGCGCTCGGGCTCCGCGTTGTTGGAATGGGGTGACGGCCGGTTCTCTCCCGAAAGCCTCGGTGCCGACCTCTCGCTCGCCTGCCTCGGTGGCGAAGCGGGTCCGGATCGCCGCGACTACGGGCTCGGCATCGCCCGTGCGTTCTACGCGTACGATCCGCAGGGCAATGTACGCGCGCTTGCCGACGAGTCCGGCTCGCTCACTGACACCTACACCTACGACGCCTTCGGCAACCTCCTGGCCGGCACACACGCCGGTGGCCTGCCCGGCGCCGATCTCGCCTTCAATCCGTATCTGTTCCAGGGCGAGCGCTACGAGGCTGCCGCCGGGCTCTACCATCTGCGCGCCCGCGACTACGACCCGTTGCTCGGCCGTTTCCAGCAGCTCGACCGCTTCGATGGAGTGCCTGGCCAGCCCTTCTCGCACAACCGCTACACCTATGCGGAGGCCGATCCGGTCAACCTCCATGATCCGAGCGGCCACTACGCCGTCACCGTCTGGCAGGCCGTGCAGTTGCTCGACCAGCAGGTTGCCTACAACGACTTTCTCGCCGACATCGGGCCGAAGGAACAGCTCCTCGATCTCGGGGCGCTCACCTGCAACTACGCGTACGTGATGGGCCAGCGCCCGCAGGTGGTGCAACGCGAGCGGCCGGTCTGGCTGGCGGCTGCGGGTTCCGGATCGATCCTCGGCGACCTGGGCAACGAGTCGGGCGCGGTCAACGCTGGCGGCGGCGGGGCCAACAACGCGCGCGGGCTGGGAGCGGGCTCGAGCGTGTTCTTTCTGGCGCAGAGCGGAGCGCCGTTCCGGCAGAGCGTGGTCGAGCGGCTTGTGGACTCGGCGTGGTTGGCGACGCAGCGGGCGTGGCCGAACCTGAACACCGGGCCGAAGCTGCCCGACGACTTCCGTGCGAAGCTATCGGTGAAGTGGCAGAACCGGTGGCCGGACGTGCTCTACCACAACGCGATCCTGCAGGGGGCGTTGCGCAGCGCGCTGCTCGGGCGCGAGGTGGAGGCGACTGTGACGGCGACCTTCCGTCCGCCCGCGCTCCTGCCGAAGACGCGTTCGGCGCTGCCGCTCAAGTCGCTCTCCGGCACGGCCGGCGGCGGCCCGCTGGACTGGCGCGCCCCGGCCGCCTCGGGGCAGGGTGCGTTCCTCAGCCATGTCTCCGTCTCAGGCTTCGAATACGGCCAGATGGAGATGATGCGGGAGTGGACGCAGGCCGTGCACGGCAGCGACGCGTATCGGGCCGCGTATCTATGGGCGGAGGTGGGCGTGCGCCTCCCCGGCGAGGTCGCGCTGATGGGCGCGAGCATGATCCCCGGAGTGGGCGAGGCGATGGATGCTCATTCATCGATCTTCGGCGAGACGGCGCTCGAGCGGAATCTCGCGCGGTTGAGCCTCGTCGTTTCGGCGTACACCGCCGGTCTTTCGCCCAACTTCGGCCGGGTCGGCCGCGCGATCGGCGAGATCGGCGGGGAGCTTGGCCGGGTGGGGCGCCGCGGGGTCGAGTGGGCCGGTTATGGCACGACAACGGCGCTGCGTGCCGCCGAACGCGCGTCGTTGGCAGCGGCGCGCAACGGGGCACGCGCCGTCGGTTCACTGGCCGGAGGCGTTCGGACGGTGGGCAACTACGCCGCGGCCTTCGAGCGGGGTTACCTGCGCGGAGCAGCCAAGTATGCCGGCCGGCTCAACTGCGGAGTTGACCCGACACCGTTCTTCCACGGAGTGCTTGAGGGCGCCCGCGAAGCTCGGGCTCTTCACAATGCCCCGCACCTCACCGCCGATGTCGGCGTCAGCCTCGCTCGCACCGAAACCCGCACCGCCTCTGCACTGGCAGACGCCGCAGAGAACGCAGGAGCCCGTTCGGCATCACTATGGACGCGGGCAGAAGTTAACGGGGTACGTGTCTATCAACGTTCCGACCTCATAAATCCGGCTCGCATCGATGGCCTTGGGCGAACCAATTTGCAGCGCATGCAGCAAGGGCTTGCTCCGCTTGGTCCAGATGGAAAGTCGATGAACCTACATCACATGCTGCAATCTGCCGATGGGCCACTAGTGGAGATGACGCAGACGTTCCATCAGGTGAACAGTCGAATCATCCATATCAACCCAAGCTCGATTCCTTCCGGGATCGACCGAGCCGCGTTTGGCACTTGGCGAAGTGAGTACTGGATCCAGCGTGCCGCGGACTTTGCACCACCCTAGCACTACACGACCATGAGCATGGAACAATTGAGCGAAGGACTCCGAATTGTTGAAGCGAACCGCAGCCGCGGTTTCTTTGCCGGCGCACGCGATCCAGCGTTGATCGCAGCGGCGGAGTCCGCGTTGGGCGGAGCGTTTCCGCCAACCTATCGCGAGTTTCTGCAGCGCCTCGGGGCGGGCAACTTTGGCGCGTCGGAGTTTTATGGCGTGATTGACGACAACTTTGACGACTCCGAAGTGCCGAATGGCATTTGGCTCACGCTGAGGGAGCGGACCGACAGCAAGCTGCCGAAATCGTTAGTGGTGATCGGTAGCACGGGTGACGGCGGTTATTACTGCCTCGGGCTGGAAAATGGTCGGGAAACTCCGGTTGTTGTTTTCGATCCTGGGACTCCGGCGGCGCAGCAGCTGCCTGAAGTAGTGGCGAAAGATTTTGGAGAGTTTTTCCTTAGCGAAGTTCGCTCGCGTCTCTGAAATCCGCCGGGGCGAAGGGACGCATCACAACGCAGAACCAAGCGGCACGTCTCGCGCCAGCGCCGGCGTCGCGGACTCCTTGGCGCTGATCACGAGCCCTGCGTCCTCCTCCGCTTGCGCTCCGTCCGGTGAGCACCTGCCCCACCGGCGGCGGCCGGTGCGCGAGGAATCGCGCACGAAGCGGCGCTCCTGTAGGACCCGCGCCGGCACGTCACGCGGTCCGTCCGCTGCGCTCCCGGTCCGCGAGTCGTGCCCGCCGAGTCGGACCGGTGGGGGCCCCGCTGCGCCCGGCTGGGTGCCGGGCTTGCTCAACCGGCCCCGTCCGGGCCTCGCGAGCTCGGCCAGGCGGGGCCGGGTCGCGCGCCCGCTCGCTTCGCTTCGCCCAGCGGCTGCGGTCGCTGCGCTCCCTGCGGCCGGGTCCGTGAGGCCCGGCGCTCGCGGTGCCCGCACACTCGGCCGTCGCCAGCTCCGGCCGTTTGGCGTGCGCGGGCACCGGCTGCACAGGTCGGCCGCCGGCGCGGACGCCGCCGGGCCTTTGCTCCACCTCGTGCCGGGTTGCGCTGCGGCCCGTCGCCGACCGCGGCGGCTGAACGCGGCGCTCCGTAAGACCCACGCCGCGACAACTCCGCTACGCTGCGCGTCGCGTGCCGCTCCTTGCCGCCCGCCTTCGCCGAGCCTACGGCGGGCCAGCCTACGCCTCGCGTCGTCGGCTCCGCTGCGCTGCGCCGTCGTCGCGAGCCGCCGCTCGCGTTGCTCGCCTCTTGCGCGGCCTAGCCCCGCGCGCCCCAACCAGCAGCTGGGAAGAAAACCGTTCGTCGTCGTCATTGCTCCGATGACGCCCGACCGGGCCGCCGCGCTCAACGGTGCGGGCCTACCGTTTTTGCGGTAGGCCGCCGCTGCGAAAAGCCGTCAACTCGGGCGACGTCGTCCGCGCTTTTTTTCTTACAGACGCAATACCCTAAGGACTTCCTTGGGTTCAAAACCGTCTCGGGAAAGCTACCGTGAAAACGGTAGACGCGTGCGCGGCCGGGCGACCACGCCGCCGCACAAAACCGCCGCCACTTCCGGCCGTTTTGAGGGCCGATTCCGGCGCGAAAACCCCGCATCGGCGGCCCGGTTTGGAACGCGAAAACCGCGTTCCCGGTTCACGGGAACACCTTTCCCCTTACGCGAAACGGTAACGGCTTTGGCGGCTGAATCCGTCGCGCAACGTTGGCTCCCGATGATGCCGCGGCCCTGTTTGAGTGGAGACGCAATATGTCGAAGGCCGCCGGAGCGGCTTGCGAAAAGCTCGGATCAACTCGAACGGCGTTCGAGTTGATCCGAGTCCGTTCGAGCCCGTCTGAAGCCCTGGCGGCGACGAACTCCGACGGCCTGCGATAGGCTCCGACGCGGCGCCGATGCCGGTCCGACACGCTCCGACGGCGCCGATCCGGAGCGGCTCAACTTGGAGGGAGACACCAACGTCTAGGCGCGTTGGCGTTAGATTTTGCCCACGCAAAACCCAGCCGAATCCCAGTCCATCCCCAGCGGCTTCCCAACCGCGGCCCAAGGCGTCCCCGCTGAATTACGAGGCCTTGGCCTGGCCGACGAAGGCCTCGACGACGGAGAGGATCTTTTCCTGCTGCCGTTTGGGCAGCTTGGAAACGGCATCGAAGGCGAGCCGGGCGCGGCCGGCCGGGGCGGCGGTGGCGGCCTTGGCCTTCGGGTTCTCGCCCAGGAGGGCCTCGACGCTCACGCCCAGGATCTTCGACATCGGGGCCAGAACCTCGGAGCGGGGCAGCGTGCCGGAGCGCTCCCAGAAGCTCACGTTCGAGTAATGCACATCGAGGGCGCGGGCCAGTTCGCGCTGGGACAAGCCTGCGGCCTCGCGCAGGGAACGCAGTTTTTTGGCGCGGGATGGGTCGGGCATGAGGCCCGCAGTATATGGGTGACGAGCAAAACAGGCTTGCACGTGACTAGTAAGCTAGTCACTCGTGGCCGGTGCAAATCAATCTTGACCGGGTTCCGACGAAAGGAGGTCGCTCATGCCGATGATCCCCGAGGACGAGATCGAGCGGATCAAACAGACGACGGACCTGGCGGCGGTGATCCGGGCGCGGGGCGTGGAACTCAAGCCCGCCGGCCAGGATTTGGTCGGGCTGTGCCCGTTCCATGAGGACCACGATCCGAGTTTACGGGTGACGCCGGGCAAGGGCCTGTGGCGGTGCATGAGCTGCGGGGCGACGGGCAACGTGATCCAGTTCGTCCAACGCTTCGACGGCGTTTCCTTCCGCCACGCCTTCGAACTGTTGAAGGGTGGGGCGGCCTTCACGGGCGCGCCGAGTTGCGCGCCGGTCAAAAAGGCATCCGTGCCGCGGCTGCCCGCGCCGGTCGCGGTGGACGCCGACGACCAGGCGGCGCTGCGCCAGGTGCTCGACTATTACCACGAGCGATTGAAGGAAAACCCGGCCGCGCTGGCCTACCTGAAGCGTCGCGGCATCGGCGCGGAGGCGGTCGAAGCCTTCAGTTCGGGCAGGTCGAGCTGCCCGCAACCCTTGACTAGGGCGGCGGTGAAGAACGCATGTTCCGGGGCGACGGACTGGCGGGAAAACACATGGTCTTCGGCGTACCGGAACGCCTGCCCGAGATCGACCACCTCGCCCGGAGTCGCCGGCTTCCAGGCGACGCCGTTGGCCGCCGCCACAAGCTTCTTCAAAGCCCGCTTCTCGAAGAAGCCCAGTTCGTCCAACTGCTTGCCGCGCACCTCGCGTTCGGAGGCGTCCTTGAGCTTCTTCGGACGGGACTTGTGGACCAGATTGCTGACCTCGTCGGCAGTGAGCTTGCGGTTGAGCCGCTTTTCCTCGCGAGCCACGGCCAGGTCACGCTGCTTTGCGCGCTTCGAGAACCGCTCGATAATGGACGGCTCGACACCGGCGACCTCGAACCCGTGGGCGGTGTGGCGGATGGCGTAGCCGAAGCTCTGCAACTGCTTGGCCAGCTCGTTGCGGTAAACGGCCGTCCCGTAATGGATGGAAATGCAGCTGGAACGCCGTGAGCGGACACGGCTCCGCCGGGAAGACGGAGAGAAGATGCTCGGCGGTTTGCAGCAAAGGCTCGGTGTGGCGGCTGCGCGGAGGCGACTGCTCGCGGCAGAGTTGGGTGCGCAGACAGTCGAGCCGGCGGCGCAGGCTGCGCCGGAGCCGGTAGAACGTTTCCAGAGCGAAAGGCGTGTGCAGCGTCTCCGCGGCGGCTTTCAGGGCGATGCCCGACAGCAGACCGG
>Ga0209098_1000837_pt1 | contig 32155 bp, 24 predicted proteins | sample AD_JPNHW1_MetaG_FD_184429 | JGI IMG/M metagenome (GOLD analysis project Ga0209098, IMG submission 184429) | Active sludge microbial communities of municipal wastewater-treating anaerobic digesters from Japan - AD_JPNHW1_MetaG (SPAdes) (version 2) | ecosystem: Engineered > Bioreactor > Anaerobic...
AAAGATTTTTTCATTCTCCCATGCATTTTTATACAGGACGTTGTTATGAATTGAGTCATAAACGGCCTGATCAGGCCAACATCCCTCAACCATAAATCTGAGATCCTTGATCGAATCACCCTGTATGAGCCATAATTTATACCCTGCATCAGGATAGCCTATGGAATCGATGGCTTTATTAACCCGATCAAAGAGGTACAGCAGTTCAGACGGATTTATTCCAACCGAGTCATACAGAAAAGAGATACTCTTCAATGAGTTTTCTATTTTTTTATTCTCTTCCGGCGCTTTTGATTTTTGTATACAACCAACACACAATACCAGAAGAATCAAACTAATAAGAATGTTTTTTTTCATTTTTAATGGATTTGAAGGTTAATGTCTGGTTTAGTTAATCCTGTTTTAAAGGTATGATATTTAACCATTTAAATCAAATATATTTTAAAAATGGTCCGGCAGATTGCAAGCAGATGCTTCACAGGATAAATTTTTGTTTCTGCAATGATCCGACCGCTCCGATGTAAGCAGGAGTTGTATAGGGAGAAGGCGCGTCTGCCGGTTAAGACCCTGAAGGTTTTCAAAACCTTCAGGGTCTTTTAAAGATGATCTTCAAGACAGCGTTGCCTGATTGCTTTTATAAATTAATTTCCGGCGAAGAGAAAATGTTCGGAACAAACAGTTCCGTTTGCGTCAGAAACTATATTTAAGCCTGATATATCCCATATTAATGTTTTTCCGGGATCCTGTCATCACGGCATTGAAATGCTGCCAGATCAAAGAGAAATCAAGATTTTCGGCCAGGGAATAGTCCATGGTGGGACCTGCGAAATACCCTTCCAGGTCGGGAAACCACATAGCCGGGATACTGAGATTCAGCAGGGGAGTTGCCGCCCAGGTGAATTGGCCGAAGGCTGAAAATTCCGAAAACGCCAGATCTTTCGGGGAGAGGCTCCCGGAATAAAAAATATCAAAATTGTCCGGATCAAGCGGGTGGTTGCAATACAGGATCTGTACCTGGGCTGTGGAATTGTCCGAAAACACCTTATCGAAACCGGCAGTCGCCAACACCTTGCTTTCATCTCCCGTAATATCCCTGCGAGGAGCAAACCACGAGGCTTCGCCCCTGAACGAAAAGCTTTTTACCGCTCCCGACCAGCCGGTCCCTATCACGATATCTTCTTCTCCGGAGACTCCTGCCAGGAGCTGGATATCGTATCCCCACCGGTTGAACCTGTAAAGTCCTGCCGCCGTAATCTTTTTATCATTGCCGGCTTTCACGGCAAATTCCACGGCAGAGGAGGATGAAGGGAAATACTGCAATCTGACGGCATCGCTTCCGGGCCGCTCAGGATAATCGATTTCGAAAAAGGAATAAGTGTTGAAAATGTCATTGGGGTTCCATACCAGGGCCTGTCCCCAGTTGATACGCTGCCTTCCGGCTGTCGCCTGGAATTTCCCGAGACGCAGATCGGCCCAAAGCCTGTCGACGGTTGTATTGAGGAGGAACGACGGTTCCTCAACAACATTCCACGACATGTCAACCCGGCCGTTATCTGTCCCGATGATGTCGGCATACGCTTTTCCCTGTCTGACAAAATCCCCGGTAAACAACCGGTTCCTTAACTCGGCGGAGAGGGTGATGTTGCTGCCGATATACGCTTTGAAGTTCAGCCGGTTGTGCAGCATGTTTTCATTCATGAACGGCCCCGACAGGGAATCAAACATGCTGCTCTGCATCGTTGTGAGATAGCCGCTCAGCGATACCGAAAGCGTATCCTGCGAATGCAGCGCTTCATGAAAGAAGAGTAAAAACAATACAAAAACGAAAAATCTTTTCATCAGGACAGGATTATTAGGAAGGGAGTTCCCTGATATCATCCGAAATTACTTTTCCGTCTTCGAGGGTGATGACGCGATGCGCCATCTTCACCACCCGGGGATCATGGGTTGAGAAAATGAAGGTAATTTTCGATTCATGATTCAGCTTTTCCATGATTTCGAGCAGCGTAACGGCCGATTTTGAATCGAGGTTGGCCGTAGGCTCATCGGCAAGGACAAATTTCGGTTTTGAGGCAAGCGCCCTTGCAACGGCAACTCTTTGCTGCTGTCCCCCCGACAATTTCGAAGGCCGGCTGTTTATCCGGTCGCCCAGGCCCACCGCATTCAGCAACTCAAGAGTCCTTTCATCCCTCTCTTTCTCCGGCCATTTTTGAAGCGTCATGATAAACTCCACATTTTCTTTCGCAGTCAGTACGGGTATCAGGTTATACGACTGGAATACAAACCCGATGTTATTCAGCCTGAAATCGATGAGCTCCGAAGATTTTAAGGTCGAAAGGTCGGTGCCGTTAATCATGATCTCGCCGGAAGTAGGTTTGTCGAGTCCGCCGATGAGGTTCAGCAGCGTGGTCTTTCCTGAGCCTGAAGGCCCGACGATGGCGGCAAATTCAGCTTCCGCAAAGTCAAGCGTTACATCATTCACTGCGTGAACTTTTACCTCAGTGGAGTTATATATCTTGTTCACGTTTTTCAATTCGAGGATCTTCATGGCTTACCTGTTTTTTTAGTCAATACATTTAGTTAAAAGCTGTATGGTGTGGTGGAGGTGTGGAGGCCCTCTCCTTGAGGAGAGGGGCAGGGGTGAGGTGTTGCTATATTTGGTTCAAAGCTGTATGGTGTGGAGGAGGTGTGGAGGCGCCCTCTCCTTGAGGAGAGGGGCAGGGGTGAGGTGTTGCTATATTTGGTTAAAAGCTGTATGGTGTGGAGGAGGTGTGGAGGCGCCCTCTCCTTGAGGAGAGGGGCAGGGGTGAGGTGTTGCTATATTTGGTTCAAAACTGCAAGTGGAGGAGGTTAAGAGGGGCAGGGGTGAGGTGTTGCTATATTTGGTTCAAAGCTGCAAGTGGAGGAGGTTAAGAGGGGCAGGGGTGAGGTGCAACTCGTTCTGCCGGCCAGTTTTATTTCAGATTATTCGGTCCTGAGCGCTTCAACCGGATTGAGTTTCAGGGCTTTGCGGGCTGGCCATAACGAAGAAATGACGGCGGTAGTGACTACCATCACGGCCGTAAATGCAAAAAACTGGGGGGTCACCACAGGGTAAACCGTGGCTGAATACCCGATTGCTTCAAACCCTTCGGCCCAGCCGCTGAAATGAATCCCGGTTTCTCCCAGGAATTCCACGATGGCCCATCCTGATAAAATCCCGGCAACCGCCCCGACAGCAGTCAGAAAAATGGTTTCAAGCATGATCATGGTAAATACCCTCCGCCGGTTCATTCCTATCGCCATCAGCATGCCCAGTTCTTTGGTCCTTTCAAGAATGGCCATCAGCATGGTATTGATAATGCCGAATGCCAGCGCCAGCATGATTATCCCGACAAAGATGAAGTAGTACAGGATCATAAAATCGTTCATCAGTGCGGCATCGGGGGCCAGCTCTTTCCAGGAACTTACGGTATTATCGCCGGAAATGCGGCTGAGTTTTTCTTTTACTTGATCTGCATCTTCGAGATTGTTGAGCAGAATGGCGATCTCATGAATGAGAATCTCCTCGCCCCCGTATAAGTTTGCCAGGTCCTGTGCATTAACAAATGCCGTCGACTGGTCAAACCCTGTATTTGTGGTTTTATAAATCCCGCAAACGCGGAATATGCCCTGAATGGGATTTCCTTTCTGATCGGAGATGGTGATCTGTACCTTGTGCCTGATCCTGTAATCAAGGGCCTTGTCAGTGATTAAAAGTCCGTACCGGTCAAGTTCCTTCCTGCTGTATTCCTTTTTCAGGGCTTCCCTGAAGTCCTTCGGCGACCTGAACCGCGTGTTTTTTAATGTCCCGAGTTTCGACAGGACAGCATCGGGAACTTTTTCCCTTTTCAGTTCTTTTATCACACTGTCCGTAACGATGAACTGCTTCAGTTTCAGAATTTCGGCCGTTTTGTCGCTGATCAGTATTTCACCTGAACTTTGGTTGTCAAGATATTTTCCTCCCCCGGGAACAATTCTCTTATAAATTTCAGTTACCCGCTTTTCCTTTTCTGGTTCTATGCCATTGATTACAACCCCTGAACCGGCCCAGGGAGTGTTTATCATGGCAACGATCCTGGTCCTTTCAGCCCAGCCTGCCACTTCTTTGATTGAACCGAGGCTTCGGATTATTTTATCCGGGTTTTGTACCGTGAGGCCGATCTCTTCATTTTTTAAAAATTCAGAATTGTGAACCTGAAGATGCGATACTTCATTATTGATGGCAGTATGGAGGCGTTGCTTTGTCCAGCCCTCCATGATACCGACAAGGAGTACTCCGGCGATGATGCCGAGCGTTACCGCAACAATCACCACCAGGCTTCTTTTCTTGTTACGCCATACGTTCTTCCAGGCAATTGACCATATCATCATAGCATTCGGTTATTAACCTTTTATAGCTTCAATTTCTTTGAGAGTAGTAATTTTCCGCAACGGATAGAGTGTTGCCAGCACCACCATCAAGGCAACAATTACGGCCTGCCAGCCGAAATAAGGGCCAAACCAGGCTGTGGGCATTACAGCATCCCAGCCCCAGTCGGTCATCATATTGGCCAGGTCGCCTTTGAGTACGATGGGATAATAATAGAAGTACAGGATCAGCGGCACACTGGCCAGTAATCCGGAAACCACGCCGATAGCGCCCAACAGCATCATTTCGAGGGCAACGATCCGTTTCAGTTTCTTTTTCTGCATCCCTATCGAAACCAGGACGCCAAATTCCCTTTTTCTTTCGGAAACCATCATCAGCACAGTTCCGAAAATGCCGAAGAAGATGATAAAGTACAGGATGCCCAGCATTGCCTGACCGGTCTGACTGTCACCCTGAATCTGCTGATATAATATCGGATTGAGCTCGTACCACGTTTTGGCGGTCGTGTTTTTATCGGGCAGGAGCGCGTTGATCCCGGCTTTTGCCCTGTTCATTGTCCGGTTTGATTTGCCGGTAAGGTTGACAACAAGCGAGGTGATTTTGCCTTCCGCGTCAAATAACTTCTGTGCCGCAGGCAGTGTCATAATGATCAATTTGTTGTCAAGGTCGGGCGATGGCATTTTAATGATTCCCCGTACCGGAAATAATCCGGTCGCCGTTACCCCGTGATATCCCTGCCCCATCAGGATAACGGAATCCCCTGCCTTAACTTTCAGATAACCGGCAAGCCTGTCGGATACAAGAACCCCTTCGTCATCGTTTTCCAGATATTTGTTTGGTACGCCGGCGCAGTTCAGAATCATCGGCAAATAGCGTTCGCGGTCTTTATCCGTCAGGCCTAACTCAAGTATGAGGCGTTCCTGCGACGAAAAGGACCTTCCGCTGATACTTTGGACCTTGTTAAGCACCTTTTCCGGCATAGCGCCGTTGTTCTCCAGTTTACTTATTACTTCCCCGGTGATTCTGTATTTCACCATTTTACTTTCCGGGTCTGAAAATTTTCTCTCTTTTACCGGATCGATGGCAATGACAGCCACTCCTTTTGTCTGCGTACCACTGGAAGCCAGCGTAAAAGTTTCCAGGTGCGGAGTAACGGAAACAACCCTGTCGAGTTTGGAAATGGCGGCAGCCAGTGTTTCGTTATACTCAAATGAGTTGTCGATTACCGGGTCATCGTGGTATTTCTCATGTTGTACCTGAAGGTATCCTGTAAACGATTCGATGAAATTATTGATCATGTGATCATAAGAACCGAGCTGGTATGATCTCATGATAACGGCAAAAAAAACAGCGAAGAAGATTGACGCCGCGGTAATCACCGTCCGGCGCCTGTTTCTCCATAGGTTTCGCCATGCTATTTTAAATTCATCCTTCATAGCGTCCGGTTCATTTTGTTAGCGTACCCTTTTCATGTTCTGCTGGGAAAAATAGCTTTCCCCGATGGAAATATTGAATTTTATTTCCCTGATCTCAACCAGGGTCCTGTTGTTGGGCTCTTCCTGAGGAATCAGTTCAATCTTCGAAGTCACCATCCTGCCGCCCATGGATTTGATTCCCGAACCGACCTCGGTCCTAACCAGGGAACCATCCTCATCGTAAAATTCCGCCTTTAATACCAGGAAGTCCTTTTTGTCGATCCATCGGATCTGCTTGCCCCAGACAATCGAAGTGTTTTCTTTGGCCGTCATCCTGATTTTGTAACACAAACGTCCTCCTATGTTTTCCTCACCGATCAGGGTATGTATATAGTCCTTAACCACCGACGACTCTCTCAGGATATCGTCGTTTGTGTAATCGGACCCCATCCAGCCTTGCGACATCATGGAAGGAGGCAGTTTGATCAGGCGGCTTATCGAAGGATTCCAGCTCCACATTTCGGATCCTCTCTTTAAAAATGACTGACCTGCTTCTTTTGCCGGCATGGTGATCAACGTCAGCGCATAATCTTTTCCGAGCGACCAGTTTTTAAATTCAATGGTTCTTTTCCAGCCCGGCCTCACGATGGTCATCGCCATGACGCTGTAACTGCTCTTTTCCCCGTTGAATTTTTCATCGGCCTTTCTGACGATGTCCTCCGCGCTGAGCGTTTGTGCGAAAAGAACCCCTGAACATATTCCCTGCGCCAGTATAAGAAACAGAATGACTAACCTTCTTTTCATAAAAATTCTATTTAAATTGTTCTATAATCCTGTCTATCATTTTTTCATCGGCATCATTGTCCGCGGAATCCATGTAAATGGTTTTAATGCTGTACCCCAGCAATGTCGTGATGAATAATTCGAAATCACTATCCGGATCATAAAATTCTCCCTTTTCTGTTTTTTTTGCCTGAAAATATCCTGTGAACAGTTTAAAAATATTCGACGGGTAGTTGTAATCTCCCGGCTCATGACCCGGATGCATCAGGGAGTCAGATTCCGGGAAGGCATTTACAAATTGCTCCCTTACATCATTTTGTACTACAAGTTGCATCAACAACTGCCAGAAGTACCTCTTTTCCTCTAACAACACGGTTATCTTCCGGATTGAGGTAACAAAGTCTTCCTCGGTGAGGCAACTTTTATCGTGGATGTCGATATAATTATATACTTCATTCACCGATCGGTGAATAATTGCTTTCAGCAAGGCTTCCTTACTGTCGAAGTAATTGTACATCAGGCCTTTAGATATGCCTGCGTGCCGTGCAATATGGCTGATGGTTGTCCGGAAATATCCCTCGTTGGCAAAGTGCTCAAGGGCTACATCCATGATAAGGGCCATTTTCACATCCCTCATCTCTTTGAATTGCATAGGTGTTCTGGGTGACATTTTCTAATGAATAAACGTTCAATCAACAACAAAAGTAATACAATTATTAAATGAACGGTTAGTCAAAGATAAAAAATCGGAAAATATTTTTATCGGATTCTTTAAAAAACAATATAACAACATGTTAAAATCCCGGTTCGGATTGTTGCCCCGTCACTTTGTAGTGCCCTGTTCCAGGAATTGGATAGATGGCCAACATAAGTTTTTTGCCGCGAAGGTTAATAACAGGGCCAGGGAGAAGTTTTGAGATAATCCGGCGGCAATAATTTTGCTTTGCATGGCTTTACCGGCAGTTTTAAAGAAAATAACAGGCTTTTATTGAAAACAGGCATCAAAATTTCCCGGGAATCTGGGTTTGTTTCCGCTGGTCTGGAATTTACGATAAACCTGTTTCCTGATGATGAAGGAACGGGCCCTTTGACCGGTGTTTTGAAGAAAGGATCCCTGTGGGTGCCGGGCTACCGGTTTGGGTTGATCAGTAGTTTGTCAATCCTGTTTCCATCCATATCCACAACCTCAAACATGAACCCTTTGATCGTAAGTTTATCCCCGGTTTGAGGAATCCTGTTGAGTTTATATAAAATAAGGCCGGCTATTGTATTGATATTTGCCCTGCCTTCATTTTCATCAAGAAGGGTTTTGACATTTAAAAGTCCTTCCACGTCCTCAAGGATCATAGAGCCGTCGACAAGCAAGGAGCCGTCATCCCTCCGGTAATATTCTGGTTTTTCGGAATCTTCAGGTTCCGGGAGGTCTCCCATGATGTTTTCAGCCACATCATGCAGCGTCACGATACCTTCCATGGTCCCGTACTCATTGATCACGATTCCGAAATGGTTTCTCGTCTGTCGGAATTTCTCCAATACTTTTGTCGCCTGTATTTGTTCGGGCAGATACAACGGCTCGGTGATTATTTTGTCCAGATCGATACAATGGTAGTCGATATAATAGGCCAGGATATCCTTGATGGCAGCAATACCGGCTACCTCATCAACAGTGCCTTCACAGACGGGCAGACGGGAATGGGCCGTTCTGCTGACCAATGCAAGTATTTCTTTATCCCCGGAACGGCTATCGATCCATTCAACATCACGACGATGAGTCATGATGGAGCCTGCTCTTTTATCGCCAAACCGTATTACTTCGCTGATAATTTCGGATTCCTCCTTTTTAATGACGCCCGTTTCGGAACCTTGTTTCAGCAGCATCCGGAGTTCTTCCTCGCTTACAGGGGCTTCCTCGTTTTTCCTGATGCGGAAAATATACAAAACCAGTTTGGTGGAAGCGCTTAAAAACCATACAACCGGATGGACAACGGTCCCGATAATTTTCATGGCCGGTGAAAGCGCTACGGCAATTCGCTCGGGATTGTTTAGGGCAATTGTCTTCGGAACCAGTTCCCCGATAATGAGGGAGAAGTAAGTGATAAGCCCGACGACGATAATAATGGACAGGGATTCGGCATACGGGGCAAGCCAATGGACCTGCAGCAACACTGATGCCAGGTCATCGGCCAAAGTAAGGCCGCCGAAAGCTCCCGATAAAATTCCGACGAGTGTAATTCCGATCTGAATAGCTGAGAGTATTTTCTCCGGTTCTTTCAGTAATAGCAGGGCTGTTTTTGCTCCTTTGCTGCCGGCCTGCGCTTTGTCCTGCAGATGTGATTTGCGGGATGAAACCAGTGCAATTTCAAACATTGCAAAGATACCATTCAGCAATAAAAGCAGGGTAATAATCAGAATTTCCATAACGCGTTGAAAGGGGGGAGCAAAGGTAGAAGAAATTCAGGGCTGTTGACCGCCTTTACTGACGGTGGTTGGCATTTCCGGCAGGATTGGTGCATGAAATTTAATTCCGGGGCAGAGGATTTCTTTCCCCCGGCTTCCTGTTACAATTCCGATAAAACAATAATTACCCGGTCCGGAATCGGATCTATCTGATGCCAAGCAAATCCCTGATCACCACCGATGCGCAGAAACAACCGAAAACTGCCGGCATATAAGAAATGGTCCCTACGGTTGATTTTTTATTGATTTCACCTTCCGAAAGCACTACGGCATCGCGTGAAACCACTTCGGTTGAAAATACCACCTTAATTCCTTTCCATACACCCAGCTTATGTAAGCGTTTACGCATATAATACGCCAGTTTGCAGGTATTGGAATCGTCAAGGTCGGCTACCTGGACCTGAGAGGGATCGAATTTGCCGCCGGCTCCCATAGAACTTACAACAGGCAGCCCTAACCGGTGAGCATGAAATAGCAGGTATACTTTAGGAGACAGGGTATCGATAGCATCCACCACGTAATCGTAGCCTTGTTCAAGGAGGTCGATCATCCGCTGGTCTCTGATATATTCATCAATAACCGTGAGTTGCAGGTGCGGATTGATGTCCAGAAGCCGCCGGCGCATTACCTCAGCCTTGGAGAAACCTTCGGTACTGAGAAGAGCAGCCAATTGCCGGTTCCGGTTGCTGGGGTGTATGGTGTCGCCGTCAACGATGGTCATTTTACCGATGCCGGCCCGGCATATTCCTTCGGCCGCCATGGCCCCTACACCGCCCAGCCCGCAAACCAGTACATGCTTTTGCTGTAACAGCCTGATGGATTCTTCGCCAATCAGCAATTCAGTCCGTGTAAGCCATTGAGGAACCGACATCGTTCTTGAGAGGAAATTAATTCAGATTACAAGGTTTTCTTTTCATTGAGCAGGTCGAAAAGAATATCGTCGATCACGACCATGCCTTCGAGCATATCGTTGTTATTCACGACCGGCATAGCGAGCAGGTTATATTTTGATACGATTTCGGCCAGCGAACTAAGTTTATCGGTATCCTTTACGGCGACCGGATTTTTCTTCATTATATCGCTCAGCATGACATCCGGTTCCGACACGACCAGATCGCGTAAGCTGATGGTAGCCACGAGCTTGCCGTTATAACTTACCACGAATAGAGCGTATATTGTCTGTTCCTCCGGTTTTGATTCATGGATTATCTGTAAAGCCTGCCTGACGGTTTCATTTTCGTGAAAGGAGATAAAATCGGTGTTCATGATGCTTCCAACCAGGCGGTCGCTGTATTCGAGGAGTTCGCGCACTTCTTCCGATGATTCGGCATCCATTTCGCGCAGCAGCATTTCAGCTTTATCGTCATTCAGGAGGTCGAGGATATCGGCTGCTTCGTCAGCCGGCATTTTTTCGAGCACATCAGCGGCCTTTTCAACAGGCAGACTTTCGATAAGATCAATCTGCGTTTTGGATTCCATTTCTTCCAATACATCCGCGGCATGCTCTTCATCAAGGTTGCTGAACAGGTTTTTCCGGCTGTTGCGTCCCAATTCTTCAATAATGTCGGCAAGATCGGAAGGATGCAGGGTTTGCAGTTTCGTCAAAGGCTTTTCAAGACGTAGGTTGAAATTGGAAGCATCGAGCGTGTCTACATCATCCCACAGGATGAATTTAGACGGCAACTGCTTTCCGAAAAGGGAACAAGCCCATTTTGCCGCTTTCTCCAGCTTCAGGCGTCTTAATTTGCCTTCAGTGCCAACATCAACGGCTACAACAAAAGTTCCGCCTTTAATCGAAACGAGTCTGATGTCGTTGACCCTGACAAGTTTCCGGCCATTGAGGTCAACAATTTGCTGGTCGATGATGCTTTCGCGCAGGGGCAGGTAACTTTCAACCGATTCTTCGTCCAGACGCTGTAATTTCTGACAGACCACTTTGAAATGGTTCTTATTGCGAAATACTTCAAAATAGCGGAAATCATAATAAACAGGTTCTGCTTTACTGCCGCTTTTAATTGCGACAATACGGGGGCGGAAAGGCTCTTTCAGGAAGGGGTTTTCCGGTTCATTCAGGATCAGCAAGTCGCGGATGCAGCCCAGGTCTTCATTTTTAATTGAAGAAACGTGAAGTCCGAGGAGTTGGCTTAAATAAAAAGTCGTTAAAGCTGTCATAGTAGCATCCTCCGTAGTTTCATCCCGGCAGGATGCCCGGCAAAGCCCGGTTTTCCGTTCGGGATTAGTGGATTAATCGGTACAAATCAGGGCCTTCGTCCATTTAGAATTGTATATTGATCGGAAAAACAAAATTACTGATTTTTGAAAAAGGATGTTTGCCTGTTTGGCGGTTTTTTATCATAGATAAAAATTACAGATATGTTTGTGCATAAAGCCCTGCTCCAAGGCTGAATTTTTACCCATGAGGAAATTGCTATGATTACATTTTGTAATTTTAATTGCTCATTGTCAAACACATGCTGCAGGTGAACGAAAATCAAACATCCTCCCACCTTTTCGACGAGCCGGTAACCTACCTTGAGGCGATGCTCGCCGATATACGACAGGCGAAAAGGTACATTTACCTTGAAGTGTACAAATTCAGCAGTGATGAAATCGGGCAACGATTCAGGGATGCATTGGTACAGAAAGTACGGGAAGGCCTCAGGGTGAAGTTGCTGATCGATTCATGGGGAGCCCTTTTTAATGATACTTTTTTTAAAGACTTTATTGATCAGGGCGGAGAATTGAGGATTTTCCGGAAGATTAAGATCACCTTCGACTTCTTTACCAAAAACCACAGGCGCAACCACCGTAAAATGCTGATCATTGATGATCATATCGTCTTTATTGGTTCAGCAAATATCACAGGCTATTCGCTCAACTGGCGGGAATCGGTCCTGCGGCTTACCGGTGGAATTGCCGAAATTTTTAAAAGGTCATTCCTTGAGAGCTACAGAATATACAACAAGTATATTTTTAATAAGTTTTCATTTAAAAAGACAATAATCTATAATGAATTTGAACTGGTACAGGACAACCCATCCATTTACCGGCAGCAAATTAAAAACAAAATCGAAAGACTGATTTCTCATGCAAAAAGCGAAGTCATTATCGAAACTCCTTACTTTCTTCCCGGTTATAAACTGAGGAAATCGCTCGCACAGGCTACGCACAGAGGCGTAAAAGTCACCGTGATCATGCCCCTGCACAGCGATGTTCGCGCTGTTGACCTGTTACGAAATAAATACATGGGCTATTATTACGAGAACGACATTCGCATGATGTTTTATATACCCGGCAATCTGCACGCAAAAACGTTATTGATAGATAACGAGCTATTTGGCCTGGGCTCGCCAAATGTCGATTACCGGAGTTTCAGGTATATGCACGAGGTAATGCTGTTCGGAAAAAACGGGAATATAGTTCGGGAAGTCAGGCAGCATATTGATAATACGTTGCAATACAGTGTTTTATTTGATTACAAAACATGGCTGCGTCGTCCGAGGTTTGAAAAAGTTGTAGGCTGGTTTCTGCTTCCATTCAGGCACTTGTTCTGAGAAAAATTTCCTTATATGTCCGGATGAAACATCGTTGCAAAATAAAAGCAGCTTTAAGCTGCTTTTATTTTGTTAATATAAACTGCGTCAGGCAATTGCAATTTCTTTGGTCTGGGGTTTTTGTTCCTCCTTTTTCGGAATTGCCACATTGAGTATCCCGTTGCGATATTCGGCAGTGATGGCATCGTTGTCAATATCTTCGGGCAGGATGAACGAACGTGAATATTTGGCGTCGAAACCGAATTCATTCCGGGTATATTTCACCTCCGATTCTTTCTTTTCATGTCCGGCCGAAATGGTCAGTACATCATTCTCCAGTTTCATACTGATTTCTTCTTTTTCAAATCCGGGCAGAGCCAGTTCAATGGTGAACCTTTTTTCATCTTCCCTGATATTTGCTGCAGGTTTGTAAACAATTTCAGCATCCTGGGCGGCAGCATTTTCCATAACTTCAGTGAAAAATGAAGGGAACATCGGGCGGAATCCGCATCTTACTAATGTATTCATGGTTATTGACTTTAATGGTTTATGATCAATTTTCTAACAGAAGCTCCTTGATCAATCCCCGTACCAATAGAAAATATCATTAAACATCCGGGGAAACAAGCCAAAATGGCATTGCAAACCAAAGAAACAGCGCCAAAATGGCGCATCTCTATCGTTAGAAGCGTCCAGGGGACTGCGACTTAGCTGATGAATGATAGCCGTTTAATTTTATCCGAACAAATAATGCCGGTTACAGGGATTCTGTAACCGGCATAACTATCAGGGTCATTATCCTGAAGAAATAGAGGGAAGTCGCCAGGATTAACTGTTCAGGGGAGAAATGTCAAACTGAACAAGATCGATAAAAAGCTGCACGCGATCATTGATCATTTTCTCGGTGAGATTCATGAGTCCTTCCGTTCCGAATTTTTCCACGGCAAACGAAGCAAGTGCCGAACCGTATATGATGGCGTTTTTCATGTTGTCGAACGAAATGTCCTGAGTCCGGGCAAGGTGACCGATAAAGCCTCCGGCAAATGTATCTCCGGCGCCTGTAGGGTCAAAAGCTTCTTCGAGGGGTAATGCAGGTGCAAAGAAGACCTGGTTTTTATTGAAAAGCATGGCGCCGTGTTCCCCTTTCTTGATGACCAGGAATTTCGGACCCATGTTCAGAATCTTTTGGGCGGCTTTTACCAGTGAATATTCATTGGCGAGCTGGCGTGCCTCGGCATCGTTAATGGTAAGCACATCAACTTTCGAAACCACTTTCAGCAAGTCATCCCATGCGGTATCCATCCAGTAATTCATCGTATCCATTGCGATAAGCTTTGGACGGCGTTTCAACTGTTCGATCACGCGCATCTGGACACTGGGGGTGAGGTTGCCCAGCATGAGGAAATCGGGGGTCTGGTAGGAGGCAGGAAGAACCGGATCGAAGTCGGCGAGGACATTCAGTTCCGTGGCCAGCGTATCGCGCGAATTCATATCGATGTGATATTTTCCCCACCAGAAGAAAGATTTACCTTCGGGACGAACCTGCAATCCTTCGGTATTGATGGAATGCCGGTGAAAGAGTTCGATGTTCTCAGCCGGGAAGTCACCGCCGACCACCGAAACCAGTTTAACATCAGTAGTAAGCCGGGAAGCCGCCAGTGAGATATAAGTAGCGGCGCCGCCTAAGATTTTATCGGTTTTGCCGAAAGGTGTTTCAATTTTATCAAACGCTACAGTTCCAACAATTACAACGCTCATAAATATGGATGATTAGGTGATTTTGGAGTGATTGAAAATATTTTTACAAAGATATTGTTTATTTGGAATGATGTTTTAATTTTGCAGCCCCGTTTGAGGGAATTCCTCCTTAGCTCAATTGGTTAGAGCATCCCGACTGAAAGTCGGGAGGGTCGCTGGTTCAGGAAACAAAAGTTCTTTAAATAAATATTCCTCCTTAGCTCAGTTGGTTAGAGCATCTGACTGTTAATCAGAGGGTCGCTGGTTCAAGTCCAGCAGGGGGAGCATAGAAGTCAGGCAGTTAACGGTTTTTGTTAACTGCTTTTTTTGTGTCTATACACACAGCCTGTACAACGCAAAGAAATCATATACCTATGATGTTTTGATTAGTCAACGAGCGAATTATATTTCAGAGTTTATCAAAAAAACCTGCCTCGCTCATTGGAAGCAGGTTCTTCTCCGGCAGGTATCCCGGATCCTACAATGACATCCATGAGGTGTAGAATCGGGAGGCCCGCTGCATTCGGGCTAATTGATATCAGGATAGCTCACCTTCACATAATTGTGATAAGCTTTTCCTGCAAGTCCCGAGGAGGTAAATCCCATCACAAGGTTCTTGGCTTTTAAGGCTTTGTAGGTGATTCCGTTTGCAGGTGCCCAGATTAATACGTTATCAATGTAAAACCTGATACTATGTTCCTGGGTCACACTGATTTTAATTTTATGCCAGCCATTGGCATACTTATCAGCGCTAACAATATAGTCACCCAATGTTATGAATTTGTTGCCATCGCTCATATAACCGGCCTGTATCCAGGCATGTCCCCTATATTTGGAAGGTACCCACGTGGCGTCATATCCTGCATACATGAAACGAAAGTATGTGCTTAAGGTAACTTCTTGTAAATGTGCAGGTGGTTGTCCGGGATAAAAAGTCTTTTGTGTTATTCCCAACCCGGGGCAGACGCAATATCCGTTTGTACTGGTAATGCTCAGATATACTTCGGACTCTATTTCAATGGGCCCGCCGATTCCAATTAACGATTTAGAAATTCCATACCCGGGATCGGGGGAGGCTCCCATATTATCGAACAAGCCTTCGCGATTAAAGGCCGAGGCTACCCATACCGGCAAGGGATCACCAAGCAGGTAAAATGATTTCGTCAGATCAGCTTCTGAATTGAAGTTATTGGTCCAGTTAACGCCCGGTGCTGATTGGGTTGTGAAGCCACCGAAATCTTCTTGCTGGTTGAGAGCGGGAGTTGTGAGGTCTTCTGCCTCTTTCTGGCAGCCGGCGAATACTAATAAGCCTGCTGCAATTGTCAAACTGATGAAGAACGTTTTCATGATCAAAGAACGTTTAAATTGATAATATTTACTTTTATTTTCAGCTTTGCTGAGAATATACAAGTCAGTATTATATAGAACAGCTTAAGTGTGAGATACATAATATCTTTTGATGTTCTCACTTGAAATTTTTATCCTGATTCAGGTCTGAGGAAAAATGCTAAGGAGGTCTCGGGGGCATGATGTCAATCAGCTTTGTTTTCATTTTTGTGTGATTCGGTTGATTATGCATTGATTTTACCTGGTTGTATTTACATTTCTATGGCTTATCCCATGATGAAAGCCAGCATGATAAGAATCAGCAGGAGTGAAAGTGCCAACAGGGTTCCGGTTGCCTGGTCACTCATGGGGTGTTTTACTGTTTCCATTTCAAATTCTCCTTAAGCTTAAATCGGATATTTAAGACAAAAAGAACTATTTATGTATCGCTCAGATTTTTCAGGACAGGAAAAGAGAATATGATCAGTAGCTTAGTATATTTATTAAAGACATCCTGAATATCTGGTTTTAAAAATTAATGGCTGCCGGAAATAATGAAAGCGATTTACAGCATGAAAACTTCTTTACCATATTCACTCTGTACCAGCTTGAAATTTAACGTTTCCGGACCTGCCATTGGTTCTGCCTGCAGGAGAAGCCTTCCCCGAAAAGGGCAATATCAAAACAATACTCGTTTCCGGCAGCCATTATGTGAAAGAACTGATTTTTGAATCGTTTTACCTGTTTACGATTATCTTTTTCATTTCCCTGTATTCGCCCTGCACAATCACGAACAGGTACATGCCGTCCGGTAGGTTCTCAAGATTTAGGGTGAAGGTATTTTCTCCTTCTGCCACCTTGGTTTCGGCCAGTTTCAGCAGCCTGCCCGTCATATCAAGCAAGCGCATGGTCACAGTCCCTTCGGTGGTGCTGTTAAACTCAACATTCAGCAGGTTTGAGGCGGGATTGGGATAGAGCTTCAGAATGCTTTCCTCTGCCGTTTCTTCTATAGGATCTGCCTCTGTACTCTTATAGATATTGGCTTGCAGCGAGTAACATTCGGTTTGGTTAAAATGGTTTTCCAGGCCATATACTTTGATATAATAAGTACCTGTAACTCCTTTAGTATAAATGATAGACTCGGTGCCATCCTCAAGGGTAGAAGAAGTGGCAAGAACCGTTCCGCTTGCCTTAACCAGCTGCATTTTATAACTGGATGGCAGATTAAAGAGTGTAAGGTTGATCTTTTTCTGTGTTGAAGTAGTATTGAATTTATACCAGTCAGTATCCCCGTATGCACCAATAACTCCTGATATGACTGTTCCGGTATTAATTGCGGTGGCTGTAGCCAGGATGTTGTTGGGTTCACCGGGATTGCTGCAGCCATCGGCTATGGTTTTGAACCAGCATACGGGCGACCATTCGCCAGGTACACCACCGCAGTTGCTGCGAAGCCGGTATTCATAACTGCTGCCGGCAGTAAGCCCTGATAAAACCAGTCCCGGGGTAATACCGCTTAGCGTTGTCCAGCCGGTATTGCCAAAAAGCCTGTATTGAAGATCACAGCCTGTGCTGCCCTGGATATTGATCCATGTGATGGATGCACTGTTGTGTTCAACGTTCAGTGCTTGTAAGATTACAGGGGGCTGGCATACCGTTAAATCAGTTTTCCTTATCTTTCCAATAAAGCCTGCAAACATTTTTGACCTGTCTATATAGCAGGTGCCCGACCCCGGATCGAAATCAATGGGCACACTCTGACCGCCAAACAGGAAGATGTTTTCCGAAGGATCTATACATATATCAGCAGTGCCGCTGCAACAGGTTGTCTTAAACTCCATAACCCACTGGAAGGCCCCGCTGTTGTTAAGTTTTAATATAACGGTATTGCCGTCGAATGTTACAGGATTACTCAATATGTATTTACCGGCTCCCGGATCAAAATCGATATTCCCGCGATAATTTACCTTCACATAAAGGTTGCCGGCTGCATCGAGGCTCAATCTCCCGCCGATCACGTTATCAGTAGTTTTGGGGCTGACCAGCAGGTCTGTCCACACAGGGTTGCCATTGGCAGGATTGATTTTCTGTATTTCGGTGCTGGTTTTTTCATAATAAAGCCCGAAAAATTTCCCGGCGTACAGGTAACCATCGGCGTGAAAGCATAGCCCATTTACTTCATCCACTCCATTGCCGCCTGATTTTGTTGCCCAGGCAAACTGCCCGTTTGCAATTTTCATTAAAAATGCATCCTGATGAGCTACTTCGGTAAGATTATTTACGCCTGCACCGGGATCAAAATCGGCAGTCCCGTTGAAACCTCCGCCAAGATATATCTCCCAGTCGGTTCCGGTTGTATTTACTGCCATTTGACGGCATTCCATTCCGCTGTTACCGTCAATTATTCCACTCCATATGTAATTGCCATCAGCATCTAACCTCAGGATATACATATCCTTTGTACTGCCATTTGAATTTAACAGCAGTTCCCCCGGACCGGGATCGGCATCTATAGTGCCGGCAAATTCCCCGGTTGCATACACATAGCCATCACTGCCGACCTTCACAACGCATGCTGATCCGCCATCAAAATCTGGCGAGGCAAGCGCTTTCGCCCAAAGCACATTTCCTTCAGGCGACAACTTCATAATAAAATCATCGCGCCCATTCTGTGCTGTAAGGAAAAAGCCTCCAAAACTGGTCGTTCCGTTAAAATTTCCTGCTACATAAATATTACCGGAATTATCAGTGCAAACGCTTCGACCCACATCAATATTAAAATCACCCGTATTCGTTCCGAAACGCAACGCCCACAGCAAATTACCATCCGGGTCAAGTTTTTGCAGGAACATATCCCTGTCATCGGGATTGGTAGTGGTCAGGTAGCTGGTTCCCGGACCGGGATCGAAATCGACACTGTAGGAATAGTAACCGGTTGTAATGATGTTGCCTGCATAATCTGCAGTTATACCGTATGAACTGTAGATACTCAGATCGTCAGGCAGGTTTTGCTTCACCCAGTCGAACTGGTGCGAAACCTGAGCTAAGGCCGGGAATGAAAATAACATACTCGCAGCCAGGCAGATGAAAAGGTAAACTGCTTTTTTCATGGATTGTTGGAATTGAAGGTTAATACTAAGGTTTTATGATCGTAAAAGTCAGGATAGCAAACAAGTAAAATGCTAATAGCCAGAATAGTGAAACTAAATTACTCCACCCGAAAGGGGGGTGTCAATCACATGAAAGTAGATAAATGCAATTTGAAAATTTGAAAATGAGATAATTTGAAAATGAGGCAACTCGACAATTTGAAAATGAGAGAATTCGGCAATTTGAAAATTTGGGGATGTGTAGATGCGGAGAATTGAAAATTTAGACTTTTCAAACGGATGCCCTTTGCGTAAGACCCCTTCAACGGTTAGCGGGTGGGTGGGAGTTGGAATTTGAAGATTCGAAAATTTGAAATTTTGAAAATTAGACAAATTACCGGGTTGGAAAAGATAGTGAACTAACAGTAAAACTTCATTTTCAATTTGTTACATTTTCAAATTAACTCATTTTAGATGTTCTGCCCGAAAACCTTATTGATAGCATCGGTACGGGAGTGGACCTGCAGCTTTTCATAAATATTCCGTACATACGTCCGCACTGTTTCTATGCTGATAAACATCTGGTCGGCTATTTCCTTGTACTGGTATCCTTTGGAAAGGGCCATCACCAGTTCTTTTTCCCGCTGGGTAAAGTTTTGCATCCTATCGGGGTGCTGGTTATGAGCCTGGAAAGCCTTGAGGACATACCTGGCAATTTGGGGTGACATTGGCGAACCGCCCCGGGCGATATCCCGGATTGCGTCAATGAGTTGCGCGGGCGTGGCATTTTTCAGAATATATCCAGTCGCTCCGGCACACAAGGCGGCAAAAGTCTTGTCCTGGTCTTCGTGAACCGTGCACATCATGTACTGAATGGATTCATTTTTAGGTTTCACCTGCTTCACGCACTCAATGCCATTAATACCCGGCAGGTTAATGTCCATCAGCACTACATCAACATGTATATCTTCAAATACTTCCATAAATTCTTCGGCTGTACTAAAAGAGCCTGCTATATGAAAATCCTTGGCTTTCGAGAGGAACAGCTCCATCGAATCCCTGATTTCGTTGTCATCTTCTACCAAAACTATGTTGATCGGGTTCATCGCAAAAAGTTTTGAGTAAAGTTAAAAACTTGCAAACGCGCCTCGCAATCACATATTAGTAGATAAATAGCTGTCAGAGAATGAGGATAAGCCCGTTTTACTCTATACTCTCCAAAACAACCTGGTGTTTATACTATAATTCCAATGCGCATCATTACACACAAGGTCTGTTCCTGATTTAAACCCGATGAAATTACCAAAATTAGTCTTCTATACACCTGACTGAATGTCCGTAACGTTTGCCTTCTTCCGCAACATTCCCGTAGATAACACCATAATCCAGTTTGAGATAATTGGCATGATCAGCATCAGTCTGAGTGGTACTCCACACTTTGTGATTTTTCCCAAGATGAGAAAAATTGTAAGTAGTTGATCCGGTGCGTCTTCCGGCGGGCAGACCAGTAAAGCCGCTTTCATTGGTTGCACCTTCATTGGGCAGGTCCCATCTTGGATGAGGATCAGGATCAGTGCGAGTGCTTTTGAGTGCTCCTCCTGCTAGTTCATAACCTCCAAAAAGGTCAACTATGGTTTGAAATTCATCTGAGCCGGGTACATGCCAACCGTCAGGGCAGAGCTGCCGGGAGTCAACCACAGTGTACCAGTTATACAAGGCGCCATAAAGGTCCTTATAAGTTATGTTGTTATCATACCAGCAATAGGCACCTGTTGAAAGGCTCATCCATTCAGGGCCATCCGTTACATTCGGAATCTCATCCCCATTCCGGTAATGAGTCACTTTAAGGTTCTCAAGCAACCATTTCTGATTACCAATGACAACTGTCTGGTAAACATTTCCGTCAACATCAATTACAGTTTCACCTGTAGTCGGAAATGAAATATCCTCACCATAGGTGGTACCGGTTCCATTGGTAGCATAAGCCCTAACATGGTAGATTGTCTGTGGTGTCAGCCCTGACAGGTGACTGATGAATTCACCTAATCCAGAACCGTCAGTTGTATGCGGGTCATCAAGGGTGGGATTCTCTTCTGTGCTCCAGCAAACGCCTCGCGCTGAAACCGGCGGATAACCATTTTCGGTAACATTACCTCCACAAATAGCCGATGAATCTGTAATCCCGGTAACTTCTGCGGTTATAACTGCTGGCAAAGCCGGCTCATTGAAATAAAACAGGTAATTAGTGTCAGCCAGCGGTTGATCAAATATCACGGCATTGCAGTATCCTGTAGAGAAACCAGTATAATTCAATTGATCCCCCAGGAAAAAAGTGAAGCTTGAATTTGTCGAACTCTTTAAGATTTCGGGGTCTGAATTATCCACAAGGCCTGAGTATTCGATAATGCTTCCTGTTCTCTGCTGTCCTGCAGAAACCATTTTTATCGATTCGAGATGATGATTATCAGATATGGTAAGCAGCAGCAAACCGGTTTCGCCGGATGATATCTTAAAGGAAAGAATCCCTTTATCATAAGTCCCGGATAACCCGGCCAGCAATTTTCCCTGTTCATTGGTCAACCGGAGATATAATGGACCAGCGTAAGACCGGAACAGTCTTACGACAGCAGATTCGTGAAATGGATTCGGAATACTTGACTGCAGCCAGAAATCCTTCTCCGGCTTCATCTCTCGTTCATCCAGGCCAACAGGCCAGGTAGCAGTCAACACCAGAGACGGATGTAAGCCGTACAGGGTGGTATCACAGTATCGTGTTGAATTCTTAACATAAACGCTATCCAGCCATGCAGGATACTGGCCAATTGAATCAAGGCCGGAGAAGTTGAGTGTCACTGTCGTTTGGCAAAAAAGAACCAAAGGAGCGAGACCATTTAACAGAACCAGTAATGACTTTTTCATGTGACTAATTTTAACTCGCATTACGTTTCGAATAATACTTCCCTCACATGAGGGATATTTTTTACCAACAGACTACTGCATAAACCCGGATACTTGCTGTTAACCTGAAAGATAAGATTTACAACTTGATAAACTTTATATTGCAGGTCCCTTCCACAGCTTGAATTTTCAGGTTATATAAGCCATTCGGTATGTGCTTTATTGAAATTTGTGCAGTGTTGCTAAGATTAAAAATGCGCTCGATCCTCTGCCCATGTATGTTTATTATTTCTGCATCCAGTATCTTCTGATTATCAAGCGCAATGAGATGCAGTAACTCGCGGGCAGGATTTGGGTAAACAAGGTAACCCTCCCGATTTCGCTTGAGCTCCATTATATCCACTGTTCCACCGCTTCCGATAATGACCACAACACCTCCTCCTGAGGTAGAAATCCATTTGTAGTCATACTCATCCACTAGTAAATCGTTGATAAGGTTGTGCGGCAATGGCGAGTTTCCAGAAGTATAAGCCGTCCAATCAGTTCCGTCGAATCTAGCTATGATTCCCGGTGTTGCCAAGAAACTTACCCATTTATTGCCGCTCGAGTCTATGGCAATCTTATCGACCCATCGGGGCAAACCCAGTGCTTGAGTGTTATAGATGTTCCATTCAGATCCATTATAACTTATCAGGCCGTCATTCGCTATCCATACAGTTCCTGATTTGTCAACACAGATATCCCGGATATCATTTTCAGGAATTGGAGAATTACCGGTATTAAAGGTAATCCATTGCGAGCCATCAAACCTGGACATTCCCAATCCATTACAGGCTATCCATATGTTATTATCATACCCAATTCCGATTTTGCCGATATCATTTCCCGGAATGTTTGAATTAAGGGTGGTATATGTTGTCCAGGTTGTTCCGTCAAACTTATTTAACCCGTCATAGGTGCTCATCCATTTATTCCCGCTATAGTCAATGGCAATATCATGGACATCGTCATTTGTAATGCCGGAGTTTGATGTGTTAAAGGATGGCCAGCCAGTTCCGTCATATCTTGTTATACCATCATGACAATGTCCTATCCATAAGGTTCCTTCGTTTTCTGCAGCCAAAGATGTTATGCAATCATCAAGCAGACCTGAATTGATGACATTAAAATTTGACCACTGGTTAACATATAATCTGGTGATACCATCACCGCTAAACCATTTAGTTCCATTAGCATCCGTTGTTATTGGCCCGATATCGTTAACGGGCAATCCTGAATTGGAGGTTGCCTGGGGCGACCAGGCTATTCCATCGCTTTTTGCAACTCCTATGCCACATTCTGTACCTATCCAGATTGCTCCACCTGGCTCAAAACCTACACAAGGAATAAAGTTGCATGGTATGCCTGAGTTTTGTAATGTATATGTGGTCCAGTCTGTTTCATCGAACTTCGCCAAACCTCCGTTTGTTGCAAACCATTTATCATTATTAAGGTCAACTTGAATATCTCTCACCGCAGCTTGTGGAACTCCTGATCCTGATGAGGATGGTGGATAATATGTCCAGTTTAAACCATCATATTTGACTACTCCCATGCAACCTATCCATAGTGTTCCATTATGATCGGAAGTTACCGACAATACAGTATTATTAGGTAAGATTGAGTTGGAGGAATTATAGAATGTCCAGTTCGTGTTATCAAATTTGGCCAGGCCCTGGGGGGTGCCAAACCACTTATTTCCGAATATATCGATGTCCATGTCATAAATATAAGCAGAAGGCAGTGGTATTTCCCATTGAGTTCCCACAAGCCTTGCTACGCCGTTTTGTGTTCCTACCCACATAATTCCTCCGGGCTCAAAAGCCACAATTGTTATGCTGTTATTTGGCAACCCGGAGTTGGATGTATTATAAACCTGCCAGTTTGATCCGTCAAATTTCAGGAGCCCGCCACCATCAGTTCCTATCCAGATATTCCCGTTGTCATCTTTAGTAATGCATTCGCACCAGTTATTTGTCAGCCCCGAATTGGAAGTATTGTAGATCGTCCAGTTTACATCGTTGAAGTATGCCAGCCCATCGGCAGTACCAATCCACTTGTTGGATGTTTCGTCGATATATAATGCAACTATCTGATCATTTGGAATGCTTGAATTGTTGGTGCCGTATATAGTCCACTGCGAGGCATCGAATTTTACAGAAACCAGCCCTTTTGAAGTGCCAATCCACTTGTCGCCATCGCCGGATATCTTAATTGCCTGAATTTTGTCCGAAGGAAAAGTGGAATCGGAAGCATTGTATAATGTCCATTTTGATCCATTCAGAATGGCCAGGCCATTATCAGTCCCTATCCATTTGTTGCCTAATTTGTCGATAGCTATCGCGTTAATGGTGTCCGAAGGCAAGTCGGAATCGGATGCTTTATAAACAGTACAGTTTGATCCGTCAAATTCTGCAATACCGCCGCCATGGGTTCCTATCCATTTAATCCCGTTATCGTCAATAGCTATCGAGGTAACATCATCTGATAACATGCCATAATAGTGCAAAATAAAGACAGAGGATGCAACGCTGTCATATCTGACAAGTCCTCCGTTCCATCCTTTTGTACCAATCCATAATGTTCCATTTTCATCTTCTGCAATGGCAGTAATTAGTTTCCCCGGCAATCCTAAATCAGCACTGTTAATGATCGTCCAGTTAACGCCATCAAACTTTACCAGGTTTTCACCACATCCTAACCATTTCTGGTCATTATGATCAATAAAAATGCAAGTGATATCACATCCGGGTAAAGGGGAGTTGGAGGGATTGTAATAGGTCCAGGAAGTGCCGTCAAACATTGTTAAACATTCATTGGCAATCCACCAATTCCCAGAACTGTCAATAGCAATTGAGCCGACATTGTTCACGGGCAATCCGGAATTTGCAGCATAATAAAAGCTGGGAACTCCCGTGATCTTACTGATGCAGGTTATTCCTCCATTTGTACCAATGACCAATGAGTCAGATTGTTCAGTAATAGAGTGTATTTCGTTGCTGCTGAGGTAATTGATCCACTGTAGTTCCTGGGCTGAACTGCTCAGAACACAGATCAGTGTTGCGATTAGTAAAGTCGAACTCTTCATGATCCTGGATTATTAAGATTAGTTGGGATTAATTTCAATTTTAATAGCTGAATTAGCAAAGTCCTCAATTGTACACCTCACCGGATAAACTCACCACCGTCCCTTTTTCCGGTTGGCTGTCAATTTCAATCGTTCCGCCCACGCTTTCCATGCGCTTCTGCATGTTTTTCAGCCCGTTGCCTTTGAGCTGGGTGGCGGCAACATCAAAACCCTTGCCGTTGTCGGTAATGGTGATGCTGTAGCGGTGGTCGGGGCAATGGAAAGCCACGGCCACCTGGTCGGCCTTGGAGTGCTTGGCCACGTTGTGCAGCGCCTCTTTCACCACGAGGAACAGCGTGCGCTTGAGGTCGGGATTGAATTTAAGGTCAGGTTTCTTTTCGGGGAAATCGAGCGTGACTTTGAAAGGCGTATCCTCGAAGAACTTCACGATGTAGGTCCTGAGGTAGGCGAAGAAACCTTCAAGGTTGTCGCGGTCGGGGTTGATAGCCCAGATGATCTCTCCCAGCCGGTCCACCGTTTCGCGCGAGGAGGCGAGGATTTTCTCCAGGGCGCTGCCGGCTTCCTGCTGCTCGCCGCGGGCGGCTTTTTCTTTGGCCAGCTCACTCAGCCAGGCAATGCGGGTAAGTCCCGAGCTGATGTCGTCGTGGATATCCTGTGAGATGCGGCGGCGGATCACTTCGTCTTCCTTCTGTTTCTCTGTTTCAATCAGTTGTGCCTGGGTGGTGCGCAGATTGTCGAGGGTGGAAGCCAGCTCGATGTTTTTAACATTCAGTTCCTGGTTGGCCTCCGAAATCATGGAATTGAGTTCCTGCTGTTTGAGGTTTGCTTTGCGCTGGTTGCGGTAGTTGCGGAAGATGAGGAAGATGCTGAAAAGGCTCAGCGCCACACCCACGATGAGCAGGTTGCGCTCCAGTTCGCGTTTGCTGAGTTTGAGGTTCTGCAGGGCAAAGCTTTGTTTGGTGAGGCTGAGCTGCTTGTCCTTGTCCTGTTTTTCCAGTTTCACCAGATTCAGTTCAGCCATTTTCTTGAGGTAGGCCAGGTGCTGCATTTCTTTGTCTTTCTGCCCGATTTCGATTGTGCGGTCTTTGAGCAGGATTTCCTGTTCGCGGGTGCGGGCGAGGAGCAACTGGCGCTGTAGCTCTGTATTGGCACTGGAAGCCGCCACATCGCTCATTTCCTTCTGATGCAGCAGGTCTTTTTCCTTAATGCTGAATTCGTATTCGGCTTCCTTGCGGGCAAGCTGGTCGTGGATGGATTTATTGTCGATGGTATCGCGGACACTTATGTACTCTTTGAAGTAGTAGTAAGCTGAATCCCACTGTTGCGTCTCTTCATATATCGAAGCGATTTTATGAAGCGCTACCTTCTTGCTGCCGGGAATTTTCAGACTGTCGGCCAGGTTCAGGGCTTCTCTAAAATATCTGAGTGCTTCAGGAAAATTTTTATAAAATATATAATTTTCGCCTAGTAGGGTCAGTGTTAGTACCGTCGAACCCGAACGACTTACCTTTTTATCATACTCCAAAGCTTCATTTAGGCATTCTGATGCCAGCTTGAACTGATCGGAAGCTTCGGGATTAAGATCGTCGAATAAACCGGCCTGCTTCATCCGCCGGAAACTGGTATCGCTCATGTTGTTAAGCATAGTTCCCATATCGGTCAACGCAGTCACTATTCCCATGTTGTTATCGTATTTGCGGAAAGTCTTCAATGCCGGATTAAAGTATCTGAATGCTTCGTCGCGGGGTAATACATTCATATAGGTGACCCCGATATTCATGTTGACCGAGGCAACACCAAATTCATCACCGGGAGAGACACACGTAAGCGCTTTCCTGTAATACTCACGAGCTTTCTCACTTTCAAAGAGATAATTGTAAACGGTTCCCAACTGCATGTAGATATTGGATATCCTGTTAGCCTGGCCGGTTTCTTCTGCCAGTTTCACTGCATTCAGTAGCACTTCCTGGGCTTTGCGGTAATCAGCCTTCAGCGTATATGCTATTCCAAGATTATGATACGCTCCAACAAGTAATTTTTTATCGCCGGTTTTTTCGCGTATGGCAACGCATTCGAGACCGTAAAGCTCGGCTGCCCCAACGTCGAGCCGGTTCATGACAAAAACAGTGCAAAGGTTGTTGAGTGCTTTTGCTATACCCGCGCTGTCAGCAATAGACCTGTAGATTGAGAGTGAATAATTCAATTGTTCAATGGCGCTATCCGGTTGGCCCATGAAATGATAGCAGATGCCTTTGTTGGAATACGCCAGTGCCTCAGAAGATTTATCGCCGAGAATATTGGCCAGGGCAATGGTTTTATTGCAATACTCCATACATTGCCGGGGGGCAGGCTGCCTGAGTTTTAACATCAGATCAGTAAGCAGGGCCATGCGCCTGCTGTCCTGTTGTGTATAAACTTTTTCGGCGTTGATCAGCGAATCCAATTCAGCATTCTGGGCGATGGAGGTAACACTGCCGGCTATTAGAAAAAGGGTAACTATAATATCGTGTCTCATAAGATAATATATTGAATCAATATAGATATACAAGTACTTCAAATATAATGAATAATTTCGTAAAAACCAATGGTTTGCAATGAGTTAGGCATATTTTTTTATACAAGCGGGGTTTAAATACGATGAAATGTTGCTTATTTGGCGTGAAAACCACATGATAGTTGATAATTGTATAGTTAGAAAGTGTGATGGTTGACCTTTTCGTTATCTTCCGTGTCATAGAAAGGGTTTTGGAATTCAAGGCTTCAGAATAAAGGGGTGGAATCAACATCCTGCATACCTGAAATCCATATCTAATGGACTTAATAGGCAGAACAACCGGCAATGCAGGGATCGAACGGTTTTGAAAGAGCATTAAGCAGGGACATTCAGTAGTAATGTAAGGCATAGATTATCAACAATTGATTTTGATAACTTTAAAGAAATAACCCCGAAAAAGGCCAATAAGGCTTAATTCCGGAATAACCTATAATTCAAAGGAATTCAGGTATGCTATTGAAGGAGAGGCTATGAAGAAAGTGGCGGGATTGTTGGGGAGCAGAAATAATAAAAGGCGACAATTTTGCCGCCTTTTGCCCTGGTTGATTATTTCTCTGATCCTTTTGCCATTAACTTCCTTTTCTAAGGCGTTTAGTGTGCCACAATCCATTTACGGCATGCTTCGATCCTGTTCCCGTTAACAAGCCGGACAAGGTACAGACCATCCTGATAGGCGGTGGCATCCAGTGTTATCCAATCTTCGGATGAAGCTACCGGCAGGCATTCTACCAGAGCCCCGGTGATCCGGTAAATCCTGATCTCTGAAAGGCCCTCCGCCCTGTTTTGAGGCAATCGTACCAAGGCAACATTATTGGATGGATTCGGAAGTATCGACAGCGTTACGGGATCTTTTAATCTTTTCTCCGAAGAAGTAAGAATCCCGTCGTATCTGTAAATCTCATTGGTCCCGGACTCGCCTCCCGACAGCCATCCGGTGGTTGCATCCAGGAAATTCACTTCACCGGTTGAGATGATGCTCTCAGCAAGAATTTGATAGGATTCAAACATGTTGGCGGTGAAATAAACATCGGTATAGTTTTTCCACGCCGTTATCACGTATCCCTCGTCAAAGCCCTCAACCCTGCACATATTCATGATCATGGTTCCGGGTAAGAAATTTTTTGTTTCCCAGGTGGCGCCGCCGTCAGAGGTAACGGCAAGTTCGCCCGTGCCTGTATACATTCCCCAGTATACTCCTTTCTCCTCAGTAGAGAAGCATACACCGAACATATCATCGCCGGTCTCAAACACCTGCACGACGTCCCAGTTAAGGCCCCTGTCTGTGGACCTGAAACACCGTCCTTTGTTGGTGGTGAACCAGACTGAATTCCCGACAGCGGAATAGCAGTCCGTATATCCGTATTCCCCCGTTAAAGGGGGAGGAATCTGTGATTCGGGAACGCGTTCCCAGGTAGCGCCGCCATTGAAGGTAAGCTGGATTTCGAAGTAGCCGTCCACCGGATCGCCCATCGCCACGCCCGTGTCGGCTGTAAAAGGATGGTAAAAATTGGCGTATCCGCCTGAAAATTGTGTGGTCGTCAGATTCGCCCAGGTATCACCCTGATCGGTGGTCTTCCAGATGCTTCCTCCTCCGGCTAAAGCATCGGTGAAAACGAAAAAGCAGGTGCCTGAATCCACGCAAGCTATTGAAGAACAAAGCGGCATTCCTGGTACCGGGATGGTGTCTAATATCCAGGAGTTGCCCCCATCGGCTGTATGAACAGCCCATGAACACGGCAAACCATTTTCATGAATTGTTCCCACCCATACATGCTCACGATCGGCAATAGAAATATAATACGGCCAATATCCCGGACCGGGATAATTAAGAGGTTGTTCTACAAATTGAGCCCTGGAAATCAGGGCTGCCAGACAAAAAAGCATGATAAAGGACTTCTTCATGACTTTTAAGATTTACTCCGGCCAACATGGTTCGGAATTACTAAAGTTAGTGAAAATCAGGGATAAATCCTATTATTAAATATGACAGAAGCCCCTGTCATAGTTCAATCTCCCGTGAATAGTTACTTTGCAGATGACCCCGATAGAAAAGTATTGTACTTTTTCATAAATGGGAATGGTTGATCAGCATTTGAGCTATATCCGTATATTGAAATCACCGGGATCATTGGGAAGGTGGCTGCTTTCCTGAACGAAGGAGTTTAAAGGATGCCTTTTAATTCATAGATTTACAGCAGGTTTCCTTTCAGCGGAACCTTGTTGATTTTTTAAAAGTTATATTTCATCAAAATGATTAACCATGTCCCGGTGAAAAACGACGAGCGTTCAGGCAGCACATTTTCTGCAGTAATCCTGGCTTCAGGCCTTTCCGAAAGAATGGGACAACCTAAGGCGCTTTTAAAGTGGGATGATTCCATGACTTTTATCCGGAAAATAGTCGGTGAATATGTGAAAGCCGGATGTGAAAATGTGGTTTGCACGGTTAACAGGTTTATTCAGCCTCGATGCTTGTCGCCGGATACATTCCCAAATGTCAAATTTGTTATGAATGAACATCCGGAATGGGGAAGGCTGTACGCGGTGAAATCCGGGCTGGCGGTTCTGAAGGATACTTCATTCTGCTTTATACAGAATGTTGATAATCCTCACATCACTGCGGATATCATCCGGAAAATGCTTGAAAATGCTGATCCTGAAGCCTGGTGTTCGCCGGTATATCAGGGGAAATCAGGGCATCCTGTGTTATTGCCCGGAAGAATAACGGATCAGATCCTGCAACTGACGGATCCGGATACCACGTTGCGGGATGTGTTGGATTTGTTTCCAAAGAAAGTCGTGGAAATGGAGGATGATGCCATTTTGAAAAATATTAATACTCCTGAAGATTACAGGAATTTTCGAAACGCATCCCGATAATCCGGCCTTATTTTCGGAAAAGTTTCATAAAGAAGTTGATTTAATTATTGTGCTGACCGGCTGTTTTTTACGTCGATTAGTTTGGCCAGGATGCTGATGGCAATTTCGGCCGGCGTGATGGCATTGAATTTTATGCCAATGGGCATATCCACCCTGTCGAGTTCAGCCTGGGTAAGGAGGTTATCCCTGAGAAATTTTCGGGTGAGTTCCTCCGTTTTCTTTTTGCTGCCGATCAATCCCAGATAAGCAACATCTTTTTTGCCCGCGGCTGCCAGTATTTCCTCATCCATCTCATGGTTCGGCGTCACGATGACGATATAGCTGTTGTGATCGAAACTTATCTCGCGAGCAGCTTCGAGGTAGGGCTTGCAGATTTGCTGATACCGCAAGTTTTCAAGGTTTTCAAACAATTCGCTTCTCCAGTCGATCAGGTATGTATCGAAATCCATATCGGGTGCAAAACGGGCTAATGCCTTCCCGATATGACCTGCGCCAAAAATATACAGCCTGGAAGGTTTTGAAAGTGGTTCGATATAGATGCTTACTGCACCGCCGCAAGTCATTCCGAAATCCTTCTGCAGGTTATATTCCTTCATCACCACAGTTTGTAATCGGATGCAGTCCAGTGCATCTTCTACGACGCGTTTTTCCAGGCTTCCCCCGCCTACGGTCCCTTTGATCGAGCCATCTCCATATACGATCATTTTTGCCCCCGCCTTGCCGGGAGCCGATCCGGTTATACCGGTTACAATGCAAAGGGCGGATGCACGCGGATCGTTGATGATGTCTTTAATTTTAATCAGCAGATTGTTCATCATGATTTCGTCCTGATATTCAGTAAAAACAGCAATTGAGCCGTGATGGTATGATAGCGGTTATCGGACAAGTTTCTATTCCTTGTATTGGCTTTTATTAACCGTTGACTTGTGCAGCGTTTATTTTTTCAGGGCTTTAACGATCGCAATGATATCTTCTTCCGCGAATTCGGTTTCGGCTTTGTGAAAAGATTCGAGTGCGGTCATACCCAGTGGAGTATTTAATCCGGCACTTTTTGCCAGACGCAAATCCTTTACTATGTGTTTTATAGCAAAAGCGGCCTGGTAATTGTCCTGCAGAATGGCGCCTCCTTTTATTTTCGTATAAACGCTGCCTATGGCACTGTTTTGAATCACATCAACCAGGTCGCTGACCTGAAGTCCATGGTCTCTGGTAAATATCACAGCTTCCGACAACCCCTGGCTGATGATTCCAAGCAGGAGGTTCACCGCCAGCTTCATGGTGTTGCCGGAACCGGTCTTTCCTACATGAATAGCCAGTTTGCTCAGGGCATCAAAAACGGGCTTTGCCTGGTTGAAAATATCTTCATCGCCGCCGGCCATCACCACCAGCGTTCCGGTTTCAGCCTGTTTCACGCTTCCCGAAACCGGCGCATCAAGATAGTAATTTCCGCTTTGCCGGCATAAACCTTCCATTTCAATGCTTATCCCCGGAGAAACGGTACTCATGTTTATGATGAGTTTCCCACTGGTACATCCGGGGTTTAACAGTCCATCATGGCCAAGGAAAATATCCCTTACAGCCTGATCATCCGAAACCATGACTACTATAATATCGGTTTGTTTCATCAGATCTGCCGGAGATGATGCCACCAGCGCGCCTTCGGATGCCGGTCTTTCATCTTTCCCTTTTGTACGGTTGTATACAGTTACAGTGTATCCTGCATTGATTAATCTCATCGACATTGGAATCCCCATTTTTCCAAGCCCTATCCATCCAATTTTAATTTCCATTTGTTACAGGTATTTGAATACTTCATTTCATTTAAGGAAGGGTAAATTTATCAAATAATTGAGAAGACCGGGCCCTTTGGCGGAGGGCACTGAAAAAGTCCATCGGACATAATTGTTAAAATAAAAGCAGTAAAGTACAAGTTAACATCTTGTAATTTACTGCTTTTTTCGTACCTTTG
>Ga0209098_1000838_pt1 | contig 32154 bp, 24 predicted proteins | sample AD_JPNHW1_MetaG_FD_184429 | JGI IMG/M metagenome (GOLD analysis project Ga0209098, IMG submission 184429) | Active sludge microbial communities of municipal wastewater-treating anaerobic digesters from Japan - AD_JPNHW1_MetaG (SPAdes) (version 2) | ecosystem: Engineered > Bioreactor > Anaerobic...
CCGAGAGTGTTCCGGGTGTGGCGCCTACGCAATAAGGCCCTAAAGCCGAAAATGATGGTGTTACGTTGGCATTGACGGTTACTGCCATGTTGGTAGTAGTGGCACACTGACCGCCGCTTGGTGTGAAGTTATAAGTAGTGGTGCCTGCGCTGCCGGTGCTGATGGTGGCCGGGCTCCAGGTACCATTGATCCCGTTGCTGGAAGTTCCTGAGAGTGTTCCGGGTGTGGCGCCTACGCAATAAGGCCCTAAAGCCGAAAATGATGGTGTTACGTTGGCATTGACGGTTAACGTTGCTGCATTACTGGTAACCGTTCCACAGGTATTTGAAACAACACAGGTATAGGAACCCGCAGAACTTGCCGTGTACGAAGTATTTGTAGCGCCGGAAATATCAGAACCGTTTAGCTGCCATTGGTACATAAGTGTCGGAGATCCCGATCCTGTAACTGAAAACACCTGGCTGTTACCCGCACAAATGGTTGCGCTTGACGGGCTTGTCTGGGAAGTAATGCCTGTTGGCGTGCAAAATTGTAATTTAGAAACATAACCGGTACTGCGATCAAGCGTAATGGAATTTGTCCCAAAACTCATCGGCACGGAAATACTATATGCTAAACCACTGACGATAAGATTACCGCTGTTATCATTAAATAAATACGGAGAATAGGTGGTAACACTGGATCCTCCGGCCATATTACTACCGGTAACAAGCCCCGTTGACCTGTCGAGTTGCAGCACGAACACGGCTGATCCCCATGACCCGGGAGTAAGGTCATAATTTCCAAAATCACCTGGCCCGGTAAATTTTCCCCCGACATACACAGAATTGCCAGAAGCACTGATACCATTGACTTCTGAAATGCCCCCTGAAGAATTATATATCATGGTCCATTGATGCGTGCCTGCATTATTTATCTTGGCAATGTACATACTGGCCGTGCTATAAGAATTCGCAACTGAAGATCCAAAATTTATAGAAGCACCGGCAGGTAATGATTCTGTCAGGTATAAATCATTATTGTTGTCAATGCCGATCTGATGATGATAGAAGCCGCTCCCAATATTTGAAGTGCTCCATCCGGTTTTCACCCATAAGCAGGTTCCTGCGTTGTCATATTTTGCAAGGTAGATATTGTTAATCGTGCTTCCTGCACCTCCGCCACTGGTAACAGTAAAAGTTCCGAATGTAGCTTGTGATTGGAAAGTTCCTGTAACAAAAATGTTTTCCCATGCATCCATGGCGATCCCATAACCATAATCCGTTTTATTACTGCCTGCGCTTCGCGCCCATAAGCAGGTCCCTGATAAATCATATTTGGCAATAAAAATATCGGTTGTATAATAGGCGCCGTCCATTTGCGAAGTCAATATGTTGCCATTTCCAAAATCAATCCTGGAGTCATAAGAACCTATCACATAAATCGCATTGTTCGAGACCCTGATGGCCTCAACACTTTTGGATCCCTGAGGCGCTATTGGGGCCGTTATTGCCTTAACCCACTGAAATGTACCGGCACTGTTATATTTTGCAATAAAACCATCCTTGCCATACGATGAAGTTACCACAACGCCGCCGGTATTTGAAGTTAGCGAGCCCCCAAAACGAGCCGTTCTCGTAGATTGTCCGAAAGACCCTACCGCATATACATTCCCCGACGCATCGCTTGTAACGCCGTTTACCTGAACATCCCCGTCCTCATTTGTTCCGCCGCTGCCGATCCGCTGAACCCATTGGATCGTTCCTGAAGAATTATATTTTGCAACATAGCCGCTATAATGAAATGCGGTCCCATAACCCGAGGCAAGAATTCCGTCAAAGGTTATCTGGTCCGCTGCTACTCCTGCATAATAACCGCATGAAATAATGTTATCCGATGTGTCCACAGCCACATCCCGCGGCCAGACACATGCATTTAGATTCCCGGTATAGTGTACCTGCCTTTTTACCCAACTCCATTGAGCGCTTAACGTTGTGGAGAGCATTAATAAAACAATCCCTGAAATAAAAATTTTCCTCATGATATGTATATAATTTTTTTATGACAAACATACAAAATTGAATGTTTACTTTGAATTTTTTTAAAAAACATTTTTTACAAGCCGCTCCTGTGACTATCTTTCACTATAACAATCATATACAATACTGATTGTTCTTCCCCGACCCGGTTCAGGCACAACACCGCCTCTGTTCGTTGCTAAAAAAGAAACAAAAAATGTTCATGTGCCACTCGAACCAACCTATTATTAGCAACATTAGATTCTGTCAAACTAAAATGTTTATGTTAAATTAAATTTCATCATTATTCGACCTGCCCTATGATGGCCACATAGTTTTTACCATATTTTTTGGCACATTTCGGACAGGTGGTATACCACATGAACAGCTTCTTGATTTTATATCCCTTTGCTTGTGCGACATGTTCATAGTCTTTACACCATTTGTCTGTATGGCTGAAAGGCCCTTCGTAAACTTTGCAAAAGAATTTTCCGCTCATGGTGGTGTTGTCTGCATCCGGAACATCCTTGCTGACCTCCAGATACACATCAATTTTCCAGGGGGAAGCAAATTTCGAAAGGCAGAGGAAGTCCGCAGTTTTTGCATCGGCTTTTTCCACTTTTTCTAAAAATCTACTCATCACACCGCCAAAATTCAATGGCATGTAAAAAAATGTGTGAATGTGGTCGCTGATGAATTTCTTTTGATCCCATTCAAGTACTTTCTCATCCCACAGAACAGGGTTGAACTCAGGGCAACATAATGAATCTTTTTCGGATTGAGTTGTCATAACAAACTCCTTTTTAGATTAAATATTAAATTACTTTTTAAAACATTTTTTATCAAATTTATGAAATTTTAAGAACATATGTTGCTATGGATTTTCCCGGCAGGCTTTCCTTTGCCTGCCAATCCAATATTGTCAGGCTTGGCGAGCCTGTCTTCTGCATAAGAGTTTTTGAAAAACTGTCATTTATTCAGAAAGTCACGATTGTTAAAAAACGTGTGCCAAACTATTATGTTAAAATTAATATTTGATGATTTTTTTGCGTATCTTGCTTACGCAAATTAAAAAACTATTATGTTGAAAAAAATAATGGTATCAACAGGGTTGTTTGCAGTGGTTTTTCTTACATGCACCTGCTATGGCCACAGCCCTACCACCACGGATACCATTATTAGCGACCGCTCGTCAATGAAATTAAAAGGTGCCATAAAAACCTTAAAAGAAGCTACTTTTGAAGCGGTCGAAAAATCCGGAAAAGTTGTCAAGGGGCCGTTTATTGATAAGGTGATTTTTCTTTTCAACGAAGCCGGAAATCAGTTTGAAGAAACCAATTATGATTCGGCCGGAAATTTATTGAGAAAATATACTTACAGCTATGATGACAAGGGGAAACTCATTGCAAGAGATTATTACATACCCGGAGTTGGATTGGCTTTTAATCAGACCATCGTTTATGATGATAAAGGAAATAAAACCGAAGTAACCAGCTACGGGTTTAATGGCATTATGGAAGAAAAATACACCTATGAATATGATGACAAAGGAAATGTTGTCAAACAAGATGTTCACAATTCGGGCGGGGACTGGGAAACCCGCTATCATTACAAGTATAGCAATGACGGGAAAATCACCGAGAGCATCTCTTACAATCCGGATGTAAGTTTGAAATATAAAGAAACGTATAGTTATGATGACAAAGGGAATAAAATAGAGGTCACCCGGTTTTATTTATCCAGCAAATTACAGACGAAATTTGCATTCAAGTACGATGATAAAAACAACCTGACCGAAGAGGGCAAATACGATTCAAAAGGCAATCAGAAGTCTAAAGAAACATACCAGTATGTTTATGATAATGCCGGCAACTGGATAAAATGTATCAAATTCAAAAACGACAAACCTTTCAGGATCTCTGAACGTGAAATAGAATATTACTAATGCCGGCTTTTTTCGCCTTGGTTATTTTCCTCCTTCACAACATCATAATCATATAATCAAATATTCAGATTCCTTTATTCAAACAATAATCAGGTTTACCTGTTCAGGAATTCCTTTGACAACGGCGGAAAACGGCTGAAAATATACTGCTAAACACTTGATTTTCATGGATTTTTTTCGTATATTTGATAAAGACAAAAACCCTGAAAACATGAAAAAGAAAATTATTTTTCCGGTTTTTTTACTGTTCATTTTTGGAATGGTAACTATCATTTTTACCTCCTGTAAAAAAGATACTGATGATAACAACAATAATAACCCTGTTTACCCGATTACCGACATCGACGGGAACGTTTATAATGCAGTTGTCATTGGCACACAGACATGGATGGTTGAGAACCTCAAAGTGACGCATTACCGCAATGGCGACCCCATACCGCTCGTAACCGACCAGCTGCGATGGGAAAACCTTACAACAGACGCCTATTGCTGGTACGACAACGAGCCGGCCTATAAACCGGCTTATGGGGCGTTATATAACTGGTATGCAGTTGCCGACAGCCGCAACATTGCTCCCGTTGGCTGGCATATTCCAACAGATGCCGAGTTGGCAACCCTGATCCGTTTTGCCGGTGGCAACAATGAGGCTGCGGCAAAATTAAAAGAAGCCGGAAAAACTCATTGGCTTTATGGTTCCGCCCCGGCGAACATAGCAAACCAGACGGGGTTTACGGCCCTTCCCGGTGGTTTTCGTTCGTTTAACGGCCTTTTCGGGCAGCTTCAGCTTGAGGGATTCTGGTGGAGTTCTACAGAAGGCGATAATTCAGCAAAAGCCTGGAGTTATATCATGCAATACAATAACAACTCCGTATCCAGATTTGAAAACGAAAAAAAATGTGGGTTCTCCGTGCGCTGTATTAAAGATTAACCGGCTGTTTCAGGAAGAAATCCTAGAAACGCTTACGCGTATTGCAGGCTATTTTTATAAGAATACATTATGATTTTAGCCTCTGCCTCGGTGTCATAAAACTCGCATTTGTCCCCGATGCGGTCACTTAAAACCTTTCCGGTATTTTTATCTATATATAAATAACTGTCACCGTACATCGGCAAATATTTGTTTCTGACTTTCCTGACTTGCCAGATTTGATTCATTTTTCTTTTTCTTTTCATGATGAAATAAATGATCACGCCTATAAATACTGACAAGGCAAATAAAAGAAATAAATAAATTTTCAAATGTCCGGCGATAACAAACAACATATTTATAAAAGTTCTCATACAAAGAAAAAGAAAAGTTTCTTAAATACGTTAATTTTTTTTAACGAATTCTCAACAATTTTTGCACATCTGTGTGGGGTGATTCATAATAAATTCACAACCAAATTTATAGTTCATAAAACAGCCTCCGATTTTTTTTCGATTCTAAAAATGACATTTTAGAATTAAAAAAATTTAGAAAACGAAAAAGCCTCAACAACCGGCAATAATAAGGATGCCCTGATCGGGAACGAGTTTCTGGAAAACTATATTATCGTCCTTGATTTTTTAAATGGGCAATTGACGTTTTTACCTGCCGATGATGATTGCCAAAAGAATGGCTGCTGAAAAATTTTAACCACCGCGGGGGCCTGTTAAGGCAGGGTGTTTTATAAACATTAACATTTTTTGTATATTGCACCCAAATAAATGAGGGTAACTATGAAAAATGTATTGCTTTTTTTAACATTAACATTTTTGGTTTCTTGTATTGACAGCACAAAGAACACCAACGAACAAAAAGAAACAGATGAATTTGAAGCAGCTCAAAAAATGATGAAACAAAACGCCCCGCAAGATGAAAATACGGCATTAGTAAATGGCCAGCCTGTTTATACAGTTGTCGAAGAAATGCCGTCATATCCCGGGGGAGACGATGCCCGTATCAAATTCCTTGTAGCTAATATCAGGTATCCTCAAATGGCTAAAGAAAGTGGTATTCAGGGGACAGTATTTGTTACTTTTGTTGTTGATGACGAAGGGAAAATTTGTAATGTTAAATGTTTAAGAGGTATAGGTGGTGGTTGCGATGAAGAAGCCGTGAGAGTTGTCAAATTAATGCCTAGATGGACACCCGGCAAACAGGCAGGAAAAAATGTAAATGTTCAATTTAATATGCCGGTAAGATATACGCTTGACTAAAAAACACAAATAAATAATTTGCGCTCCGGGTTTTTTTATTCAAAACCGGTTTTTGAAGATCCAAAACATTACTTGACCTAAGGGCACCCCGTAATAGTATTGTTGATTATTCTGTTATATTTCATAATACCTGTTGCCCTCCCGTGTTTATGTTAAAAAAATATTTATTCAAATGTATATTTTACTTAATTTTGTCGAAAATTAACTAATACAAATAATTTAAATGGAGGAAAAATGAGAAAACTTTTTACAATTTTAATTGTGTGCATCTTCACTGGAATCAGCAGCTCTTTTGCTCAAATTATAGTTTCACAAGGGATCGTGGAAACAAACATTGATGTAAGCAGTGTAACAACAGTAGCACAAGTTACATTAAATGCACCTGCAACCGGTAAAGTTATTGTTCATTTTGACGGTTTATGTTCATCAAGCGTTGGGGACAGGATTGTTTTAGCAGCCAGTGATACAAATAAATGGTTTGTAGACGACGGGCATGTCAGTGTCGAAGTCCCAAATACCGACCAAAATTCCAATTCATTTTCCCACACCAGGGTTTATGATGTTACCGCCGGCAGCCATACATTTTATGCTGTGGTACAAAACTACGTAGAGACAGATGGTTCGGGGCTGGCTTCGATTTATGGCAACCTGACCGCAAAATTTATTCCTGACGGAGTATCCCTCGTTGGTTTTCAGGGCATCGCTCAATCAGGTGTGAACCTTGCAAATGATACAACCGTGGGACAGGTAACTTTAAATCCAACCACAAGCGGAAAAGTTATTGTGCGTTTTGATGGTATGTGTTTACCGGATGTAGGAGATCGGATTGTTTTAGCAGCAAGCAATACAACCTCATGGGGATCAAATGACGGTTGTGTAAATGTGGAGGCCACGGATGCAGATGTTAACAGAAAGCCATTTTCTCATACACGCGTTTACGATGTAACAGCCGGCAGCCAGACCTTTTATGCTGTGGCACAAAACTACGTTGAGACAGATGGTTCAGGAGTGGCTTCAATTTATGGCAGTTTGACGGCAGAATTCATTCCTGATGGAGATTTTCTGGTTGGTTTTCAGGGCATCAATTCATCAAGTATTGATTTAACGGATGAAACGGTGGTGGGCCAGGTTACATTAAATCCATCCACTGCAGGAAAGGTTATCGTTCATTTTGACGGGAAATGCCTGTCAGATCCTGGTGACAGAATTATTTTAGCGGCCAGTGATACCACTTCGTGGGAAACAAATGACGGAAACATTGATGTTGAGGCCTTTGATGCTGATATAAACTCAAATACATTTTCTCATACACGGGTTTACGATGTAACAGCAGGCAGCCAGACCTTTTATGCAATTGCGCATAACTTTATAGAATATGATGGTTCGGGAATAGCTTCGGTGTATGGAAGCCTTACCGCAGAATTTATTCCTAATGATAATACGGCAGTTGAAAATTATCTGGACGAAAACGGTCTTTCAATTTACCCCAACCCCGCAAATGATGAATTATTTATTGAATTCCCCGGTTATAAAAATGCACATGTAAAAATAATTAACACGGCAGGGCAATTAATTCAAAGCTTCGATTTGCAGCATTCAAAAACAAAGATTAACATAGGCACTTTTGCCAGGGGCCTGTATATTGTAAATATCGTTGGTGATCAAGGTTCCATTATTAAAAAAGTAATAAAGAAATAATTTTTTAAACGATATTTTTTAAACGAAGAGAGACGTAGGTTTGCAACCTGCGCCTCTCTTTTTAAATAATTTTTCAACCAGAAAGAGCTTCTATAAGCAGCCAAATGTGCTAATAAAATGGCAATCTATTGTATAATACCCAGCACATATTTATTTTTATATTCATCAATAGGATTGTAAACATTTATTAAATAGTACATTAATTTGATTATTATTAAAAAAAAATATGATAAAATATTTTTTTATAATTTTATAGTTTTATAAATCTGATCTATTTCAATAAAAAAGGATGTGAAAAATTTGTCATAACCTATGAGTACAATTAATGGGTGTGGTACTAAAATACTTGGTGATTTTGAGTATTTTGATGATGGTTCTTATATGTCAATTAAATGGTTTGTAATTTTTTATATTCCGCTTTTTCCAATTGAAGCTTACAGAGTATATCATGAAGAAGATAACTTACAATCTACTATTTTTGTTACTTCTACTTCTAAATACAATGTTCAAAGGATTCCAATGAAGTGGAAATATGTTTGGCGTTTTTTAAGAGTGATTTATGTGGTAATTTTTGTATGTATAGGTCTTTTAGTAGTTGGGGCAATTTTTCACACTAATCTACTTGTATTATGCTTATGTATTTTAGGGATGCTATTTGTAGCCGTTTGTGGACTCCTTTTTTTGATTAACCAATATGATGCTTAATAGTATTACGGCATGTTTGCGCCATCTTCTTAATATAATTACAGGATTTGCCCTATAAATTTAATTTTATTATTAAAACAATATGAGTACAATAAATGGGGTTGGAACTAAAATGATAGGAACAGTCCAAACCAATGAAGATTCTTCCTATGATACTGTAAAATGGTTTATACTGTGCTGGATTCCATTATTTCCGGTGGGTTGTTACCGGATATTTGGTCAAAAAGATACTTACCAATGGTATGAAAAAGAGCCTACTTCCTTTAATACCACAGTTACAGGTGAAACAAGCTATTTATTGAAAAAAATCCATATGCCGTGGAAATATGTACTCAAAATTATAGGAATAGGATACTTTTCTATTGCACTTCTTCTTATTTCATTATTTTTTATTATTTCATTTATATCAACCAACTCTATATCTTGGGAAATTATCATTGCAATAATAATGGGGCTTTTTTCTTTATGTGGCCTTTTCTATACGGCTTTTATGTTAGAATATGTATAGAATAGTTTTGTGAAATAACTGAAACTTCAGTAGGTTTGGAATGATTATATTTTATCAGAAACAATATTTTGAAAGTTATTTTATTGGTTAATTAAATGATTTATACCTTTGGTTAACATACTAAACATATTTATTATGACATACGAAGAGGCAATTATAAAAATAAAAGATGCTGAGGTAATTAATAAAGCAAAAGGAAGAATGCAAAAATATCCTGCGCATGAAGCAAAACTTTATATAGCCCCCAATAAACCGAAGGAAAGACTGAATTTTGTTACTTACATACTTGAACACCCAACAAAAATTGCAGTAGCAAAATTGTTTTGTTCAAACAATGATTTTTGCATTTGTCTAATTATAAAACCATCTGGCTCACCAATGATCCCTTTTATAAAAATTTGTTAGCAGCAAAATCCAAAGCCATGAAAAAAGTATTAATTTTATTGTACAAGCCTTTCAAGGCAATTTTGGGATTCTATGATTATGATAATAATAAAATTAGTTTTCTAAATATTATATTAGCTATAGGTTTGGCAATAGGGTTTATAATAACAATAATAGTTTTTTTTTCAATGATGATAATGGGGTTAATTATATGTGGGGCATTACCACCTGATTATTTTAGATGGTTGTTGGGATTAGTTGGTATATTATAAGTAATCATAAGGCACTTTATAATCCAAAAAACTGAAATATTTCTGCAGGACAAAAAAAAATCCTTTGAAACTTTATAGTAACAAAGGATTCCTTAAAAATATTTGTACCCCGGGCGGGACTTGAACCCGCACGACCGCAATGGTCACAGGATTTTAAGTCCTGCGTGTCTACCAGTTCCACCACCAGGGCAACAAAGAACGGATAACCTTTCATAAAAAATCCTCTCTGCAACGAGAGGACTTTATCTGGAGCGGAAGACGGGACTCGAACCCGCGACCCCGACCTTGGCAAGGTCGTGCTCTACCAACTGAGCTACTTCCGCATTTCGGGCTGCAAATATAATAAATTTTTACAAAACAAATTATTTTAAATTTTTTGCGTATAATTTTTTACTTTTATTCCTGCCAAATTTCTACCATGTCAAAATTATTTGTCGTCCCTACCCCGATTGGAAACCTCGAAGATATTACCCTCCGCGCCATCCGCATCCTGAAAGAAGCCGATGTGGTGCTGGCCGAAGATACCCGTACCAGCAGCGTCCTGCTCAAACACCATAACATCGGCACAAAAATGTTCGCCTACCACCAGTTTAATGAACACCGCAGCCTGCAGGCCATCGTTAACCGCATACAGTCGGGCGAAACCATGGCCATGATCAGCGATGCCGGCACCCCGGGAATCTCCGACGCCGGCTTTTTACTGGTCCGCGAATGTATCAGCCATGGCATCGAAGTGGAATGCCTCCCCGGCCCCACTGCTTTTGTCCCGGCACTGGTAGTTTCCGGGCTTCCCTGCGACCGTTTTTATTTTGAAGGGTTTTTACCCCATAAAAAAGGCCGGCAGACACGCCTCACCACACTGGCACAACTCGAATCAACGGTGGTGCTCTACGAATCGCCGCACCGCCTGTATAAAACCATTGAGCAATGCTGCGAATTTTTTGGAGAAAGCCGCAAAGCTGCCGTGATACGCGAACTGACAAAAATCCACGAAGAAGTGATACGCGGCACACTCGGAGAATTAGTTTTATCTTTGAAGGATAAAATCATTAAAGGAGAAATTGTAATTGTCATAGAAGGGAAATAAAACCTGGTGCCGAAAAAGATCATTATATCATTTTTATTTTACCTGTTTGTTTTTACAGCGTTTGCTCAGGAGAATGTTCCCCTGCAGCGGGATATTGTGTTCACCTTAGACAAATACCTCAACCGAAAAGATAAAAATGTACAGGTTTTTACTGCCTTAAAACCTTACAACAAAAGTTTTGTGGATCAGGTGGTAACACTTGATTCAGCTATGACTCCGGGCTGCAAAAAAGCCAGGGAAAAAGAACGCTGGTTTAAGCGCAAGATTTTCCGCGAAGACCTGTTTATGGTAAATCACGGCGACTTTCATTTGTACATAAGCCCATTGTTCAACTTTGGCTACGGCCGCTCGGTTGCCGATGGTAAAAACCTGTATTTTAACACCCGCGGTGTGCAGCTCAGAGGGGTAATAAGCGATAAACTATATTTCATCAGCAGCTATTACGAAACCCAGGCAAGGTTTCCGGATTATGTAACTGATTTTGTCAAAAAATATGAGGTCGGGCCGGGCACCGGACGCGTAAAAGATTTCAAAGCCGGCGGGTACGATTACGGAACGCCTTACGGGCTGGTCTCTTACAGCCCCGACCCGCACTGGAACCTGCAATTCGGGTTTGATAAAAACTTCATCGGCGACGGCTACCGCTCGTTGCTGCTGTCGGACAACACCTATCAATATCCCTTTTTGAAAATACTGATGAACTACAAGTGGTTTTATTATCAGACACTGTTCACCGCTTTTCAAAACCTCAACACCGCGGGAGTGCTTGACGCACCTTACGTCTGGTATCACGGGTATCAGACCAAACCCGGGACTTTTAATTATGCCGGTTTCCGTATCGGAAAATCAGTTGAATTAGGCCTTTTCGAAGGTACCGTCTGGAAAGCTTCTTCTCAAAATACCAAATTTAATTTCAACAGCCTGATCCCCGTGATATTGGTCAACACCGTACATTATTCCCTGTTCGATCAGAATAACGTGTTGCTGGGCCTTACCGCCAAATACAAACCGCTGAACACGCTGAATTTCTATGGACAACTGATGGTTGATAACCTGAGGCTTAAAAAATTATTTACCAAAGGCTATCAGGGCAATAACTGGGGTTTTCAGCTTGGTGGAAAATGGTTCGACATGTTTGGCCTGCAAAACCTGAATATGCAGGTTGAGTATAACCAGGTGAGCCCGTATTCGTATTCACACTTTTTCCCGCTGCAAAGCTACACGCACTACAACCAATCGCTGGCGCACCCGCTGGGAGCCAATTTCAGGGAGGTTGTCACATTTTTGAATTACCGTTACCGTAGGATTTTCGCCGAAATCCAGTGTAATTATGCCCTGGCAGGGCTCGATTCCAATAATTCCAACTGGGGGCATGACATTTTTGTTTCTCAGCTCTCGGCACAAAATGGTTACAAAACGGATGGCAACTACACCACGCAGGGCATAAAAACAGGTATTCTAAATGGCGGTATAAGAGTGAGTTATTTATTCAATCCCAAAACCAACCTGATCGTCGAAGCGGGATATGCGGTGCGGCAATTGAAAAACGACTATAGCAACCAACTGACGCATTATTTTTATTTCGGATTAAAAACATCGTTGACCAATATTTACAATGATTTCTAACTACAAAAAGTGTTGAGGCAAAAAACGCTACATATTATTCTTCTGCTGATAACTGTTGTCATCTTCCATCCTGCAAAGGCTCAGTATTCGCATTATACAGGATTTACCGGTGCGCAGGAGTTGCTCAACGCCCATTTATATAAGCACGGAACCAGCTTCCATCCTGATATACAGCCCTATTATCAGAAGGATATTTCTGCTGCGGGAAATTTCGACAGTATTTTTATTTATAAGATCCCCAAAGAAACAAAGTTCTATAAAAAGGCTCTTACCAAAAACCTGTTCCTGTATGATGATTCGGATGTGCTCCTCGCCGCCGATCCGTTGATAGATGCTGTGGGCGGGTATGATTTTTCAGGAAAGAAAGCGTTGTTTGAATCCGGTATCGGTGCACATATCGTTGCAGGTTTTTATAAAAAAGTGAATTTGGCCGGAACCATCATGTATTACCAGTCGTCGTTCCCTGAATTTATGGAAGATAAAATATCGGCTGCCCGTGCGGTCCCGGGCCATAGTTATGCATACCGCTCTGCGTTAGGCGGATACAACTACCTGGATTACGACTTTTATTTGTCTTTCGGGTTTTTAAAATATTTTACGCTGGAAGCGGGTTTCGGAAAAAATTTCTGGGGCGATGGCTACCGCTCACTTTTCTTGTCCGACGCGGCTTACAATTATCCTTACGTGAAACTCACCACGAATGTCTGGCACATCAAATTTATAAACCTGTATACCAATTTTAAAGATATGACGGGCATTTCCTCATCCCGGTGGAAAAATATGACCAACAAATTCGGCGCTTTTCATTACCTGAGCTGGGATATCTCAAAGCGTGTGAACCTTGGCTTTTTTGAATCCATCATCTGGCAGGGAAAAGACGCTAACGGCAACCGTGGCTTTGATGTGGCCTACCTGAATCCGGTAATTTTCCTCCGCCCCATTGAGTTTCAGCGTGGTTCGCCCGACAATTCATTGCTGGGGGTCAGCCTTCGGGTCAAGGTGGGTAAAAAAACTTCGCTTTACGGGCAATTGCTCATCGATGATATCATTTTCAGCGAAGTGAAAAATGGCATTGTCAACCGCTTCAAACACATGCTCCACCCCGGCGACAGTACGTTGACCTACGGCTTCTGGACCAATAAACAGGCATGGCAGGTCGGCGTAAAATCGTACGATATTTTCAAGATTAAAAACCTTTCGGCACAGCTCGAATTTAATTTTGCCCGGCCGTATACTTATGCACACCGTATTGTTGCCCAGAATTACGGGCACTACAACCAGCCGCTGGCCCACCCTGCCGGGGCAAATTTCTATGAAACCGTGGTTTTTCTGCGATACAGTTACCACCGTTGGTTTTTTGAGGCACACATGAATTATACCACCACCGGCCTCGACAGCTTGCATTCCGATTTCGGCCAGGATATTTACAAACCCGCCTGGGATGCTTATGAACCTTCGATCAACAATGTGGTGTTAAAGCCCTATTTCAATGAAATCGGGCAGGGCATAAAAACCCACATCGGTTATTATTCCCTTAATGTGGCTTACCTTTTAAATCCGAAAAACAACCTGCGCCTGGTGTTTAATTATTATTACCGCAGTTCCACATCCGAATTAAAAAATAATTATGCCCATGTGGTTTCGTTGGGCGTGAAAATGTCAATCCCCGACCGGCATTACGATTATTAATCTGTTAATCGTTGCCGTAGGCAATTAATTCAAACAAAACTTTCAGGGCTGAAGCCCATTATTATCATAGGTGTCATTAACCCCGCCCTTAAGGGCGGGGTTAATTAACAAACTAATAATCTGGACTTTAGTCCAAACTGTGAATTAATCACGTTAAACCACCTTCGGAATATTTAAAAATGTCTATCCCCGACCGGCATTACGATTACTGATGCCTTTTACGCTGATTTCGGGTTAAGAATATTCTTCTGATACTGCGCTATGAGTCTAAGATCATCATAAGAAATATACACTGCGGTGGATCGATTGATGATTAACGATTTTTTATCTTCATTCGTTAATCCCTGCCCGCCAAGCCTTGGCGGATCAGGCGGGCTTGTTCGATATTAAAATAAAATGATTTTGATTTAAAAAATAAAAAAGTTGCTCCGTCCTTTACAACTTTTAATAGACTTTTTCTTCAGCAGCCTGCAGCACCACATCGGTGTCAGCGTCATACACGTAGGCCACGACTTTGCAATGCTTTGCATTAAAGCCGGGGTCCAGGATCTTTTTGTAAGTCCGGATAACTGCCGAATCCTGAGCAACACTTCCGGATGTTAAAACCTCGCCGAAGGTGCCGGTGAAATCATCCCGCATCACATCCATAAAAACATAATCAACAATGTCGGGCATGGTACCAACGGCGTTGTTGTTATTCTTCTGATAACCGACAATGCTGTCTTCCGAGAGGAATAAGGCAATTTTAAGGTTTTGGGTGTTTGGGGCAAGAAATTTTGTCTTAATATGAGCGCACAATTTACGGGTCGCAGAATCGTAATTGTTAATGATCTGCAGGGTCATCACCGGGGCCTGGGCAAGCACTTGTTCTGCCTTAGCCTGCCAGGTAGAAGGTGTTCCATAAAAATTATTGGTACCGTCGATCTTTTCACGGTTGAACCCGGCGCGGGGCTCGGCAGGAATGGCAAAATATGAATAAAGTTCTTCACCGTGAGGTATCAGGCGCAGGTCCAGGCTGTAGTTTCCGGGTTCCGGGTCCGACAAGCCGCTTGCATGAATGGCCAGCACAATTACCCGGTTACCGTAAGACTGGTTTTTTATCTGATGGACATAATCGGTACCTGTCGGGCAATATACGCACAGGTGCCCGGTGAATTCTTCTATTAGTATTGTTTTTTCAGGTGTGGTAACATCCGGAAAATCGGGTACCGGACAATCTGAAACATCCGTAACATTCATGTAAGGAGGTTCGATTTTGTCGCAGGAAAAGAACACAGTTATTCCCGATATCACTAACAAGCTTATAATTATAAAGTATTTTTTCATTTCAAATAAAATTAAAAACTGCTGGAAATAGATAATGTCAAACCGTTGGCGGCGGGCACATACCGGCAAACACCACCCACACAGAAAATACCGGCCCGTTGCCTGCCGTAGTTCAGCGAAATACGTGTCGAGCCAATAGCAAAAGCTGTGGCCACGCTGTAATAATGCAAGCGCTTCTCGGAAATGCTGTTCCCGTAATTGTACATATCAGACACCGAAAAAAACCATTTTGGCGCAATGGTATATTCCACCATCGCATACGCCCACGAGCCTTCTCCCTGTTTGGCATACATATGCTGAAGCTCAGTACGTAACGAATGTTTTTCGTTGATGTTAAATGTCATGTCAACCACAACGGTATGGGAATGAATATTCGGCTGCTCATGTCCTTCAATGACTTTAGCATTGTACATGATATAGAAATAATCCACAATTAGTTTAAAGGTCTTATTAAATTTCTTTGAAAACTCAAAATTAAAATTCTCGTAATAGGCTTCTTTGCCTATTTTAAAATAATCGGATTTGTAACCCAGCGTTCCGGTTGAATCAATGGGCGTATCATCATCCACCTGCTTTTTATTTATGGCATTGTACCGTGAATACGTTAAGGAAATATTCGTTCCGTATTTACCGCCTAAAACCGATTTCTTTTTAAAGGTGTAAATGCCTTGTGCCTGCATGCCAAACTCACCGTTGGGTTGTGTGCCGTAAGTATAAATGGAGGGCAGGCTGTAAGTGGTTTGCTTGGCCAGGGAAGGAATATAATTTATGTTCAGGTCGTTGCCTTCGGCATCACGGTCTGATTTAAAACTCATATTATCCGTGCGGATAGCGGCAAGGTACAATCCCAGTCCTTTTTGTGCATAGGTAAGCTGAAGCAGGGTTGCGTTTCCTGATTTATAAATACGGTTGTTGACCGTTGATGGGTCGTTGATCTTGTGTGCATACTCCCCGTTGATCATAAAGCCCTTATAGCTTATGGATCCTCGTCCGCCATAGGCAGCCACATTTTTCGGAAGGTTAAACACAGGGTCGTCGGCATCCTGGTATTTGCTTACAAAACTTCCGCCAATACTAACCCGTAGCGGTTTATCGTTAAGCTTTTTGAACATGTCGTTGATCACAAATTCTGCATCGCCTCCTCTCACGATACCCGGCCCCTTATCAAAGTAAAAACGCTGCTGCCCCCAAACACCTTTCAGGGTGATGCCTTTCCAGGGATTCACCTTGATATTGATGCCATCAAGTGAATTGTCATAGCCCAGGCTGGCGTCCTGCCAGGCACGGTAGACAAGCCCTGAGCCAAACTGATCGTATGAATTACCGATGGTAATGGTAAATTTGTCTTTTTCAAATGAGGCATACCGGTATGGAATGCCTATTCCTTTATACCTTGGGTCAAAACCCTGCAGGGCATACAGGTAATTTTCAAAACGGAATCCTGCTGAAAACGGTCCATTGGTATAATTGATGTTTGCAAAAGCGTTCATCAGGACTTTCTGAGGCACATCCGGAGCGCCAATCAGCGAATCTTTATTATAATACATCCCGTCGAACTGAAAGTTACCGCTGACCTGGCTGTTTCTTAAAAGTTTTTCCAACCCCTGGGCGTGGCCCTGTCCGATTGAAAAAATAAAGCATATAATAATAGCAAAGAAAAAAGTATGTTTATGGTTCATAAATACTTTCTTTAATAAATCCTCATTTTAAATACTTATTCGGCAGGCAGGGTTTGGCCTTTAGCCACTTTTCGCACAATATCAATCAGCTGGAGTTCACTTCCCTGTGAAAAAGAAGTATGCTGCCAGACTATTTCATTATTTCCGTTGATGACAAACGTGTGTGGGACCAGGTTCACATTCATGGCACGCCTGAAATCGCTGTTTATATCAAGATATACTTCGTAATCCCAGCTTTTACCGTTAACCAGCGGGCTTACATTCCCAGATGTTTTTGAATCATCAATAGAAATCGCAATCAGCTTTACTCCGGTTTCTTCTTTCCAGTCATCATAAACGTCCGAAATAGTCGTAAGTTCATTCACACAAGGCTTGCACCAGGTAGCCCAGAAACTTATAATAATGGGTTTTCCGTCGTTTGAAATATCTTTGGTGTTGAATGTTTTATTATCCAGGGTTTTTAATTCAACAGCCGGCAATTTTTTTAATCCTATAGGATTTGGAACCGGTTCGTTTTGTCCAAAAATAGTTGCCATGCAACATAAAAATAACAGTGAGAAGCAAAGGGTCGGTTTCATAAGGTTGGTTTTTTATAAAAAGCAAATTTACCATTAATAAACAAAAACAGGGCTACTTTTAATTTATATTTGGTTATTTTATTGTTAAATATTGCATTATGGTTTTTTTTGTATTATTTTTGTGAAAGGAGAATAAACGCTCACTTTTTCACGTTAAAACATATAAATTTAAAGATAACATAAAACAACCATTATGAAAAAAACAATACTGTTCCTGCTCATTTTAATTTCAATTGGCTTTAGCGTATCTGCTCAAAGTTTAACCTTATCAAAAAATTCTGCAGCAGTTTTAAATGGTGACACCATCACTGTTAACGGCGCCGCAACAAATGTTTTACAGTGTTTCGTTGACGTTACGAATAATTCTGCCACCGAGATTTCGGTTAAATGCCGCAGGACTGAAATAAGCATTGTTCCCGGCTCCACCAATTCTATTTGCTGGGGTGGCCAGTGCTGGCCGGAAACGACATCCCAGACTCCGGATCCCACAATTATTCCTGCAGGAGATACCACCTCTGAATTCTCCGGGGATTATAGCCCTCATGGTTTTGAAGGGATTTCAATAATAAAATATAAGTTTTTCGATATGAATAATGTGAGTGATACGGTTTGCTTGTTTGCAAAATTTGTTGCCACTGCTGTCGGCGTAAATGAATCTGCTGATTATTTAAGCATTTCACCTGCATTCCCCAATCCTTCTGATAAAGCTGCCTTTATCAATTACAAATTATCCGAAAATGACAACAATGCCAAGATCATTGTTACCGATATGGTTGGAAACGAAGTAAAGAGAATCTCTGTGGACGGAAAAGACGGAAAGGCCCGTATCGACACTTATGATATGTCGGAAGGAATATATTTTTATTCTTTTTTCTTCAATAATAAAGTCTATTACACGAAAAAACTTGTTGTTGTCCATAGATAAATCATCGAATTTTTAAACCAATAAAAAAGCGCCGCGGAAATCGTGGCGCTTTTTTTATGTAACATAGCCTGTATTATTTCAGCTTAAATTCTTTTTTGATTTTGTCAACGTAATCAAGTTTTTCCCAGGCAAAAAATTCTACTTTTTTGAAGTTTTTGACTACTCCGTTTACTTTTTTGGATACGGTAGTATTGTCCTTGTAATATACCTCAACTTCTTCGAAGTAGTTTGATCTTCCAAAATGCCCGTAGGTGGTAGTTCTTTGGAAAATTGGGTTTTTCAGGCTAAAACGCTCCACAATGGCATAAGGGCGTAAATCAAAAATCTTTTCAATCTTTTTTGCAATCTCCCCGTCTTTAAGAATTTTACCTTTTGCATCAGTAACTTTTGCCGTACCGTAAGTATTGACGTAAACGCCCACCGGTTTTGCCACGCCAATAGCATAGGCTACCTGAACGAGCACTTCATCAGCAACTCCCGCAGCCACAAGGTTCTTGGCAATATGCCGTGCTGCATAGGCTGCTGAGCGGTCAACTTTGGAAGAATCTTTTCCGGAAAATGCACCGCCGCCATGAGCTCCTTTACCGCCGTAAGTATCAACAATTATTTTTCGACCGGTAAGCCCGGTATCGCCATGAGGACCTCCAATAATAAATTTTCCTGTGGGATTCACATAGAGCTTATAGTCGTTTTGAAACAACTTCTTTACGCGTTCAGGTAACGTTTTTACCACGCGGGGGACAAGAGTTGTCCTGATATCACTTATGATCTGGTCTTGCATTGCTTTTTCTGCAATTTTTACATCTTTTTCGCTGGCGCTTTTTGGCAAGATAAAATCGTCATGCTGGGTTGAGATAACAATAGTATCGATTCTTACAGGTTTTCCGTCGTCATCGTATTCGATGGTTACCTGTGATTTTGAATCCGGGCGCAGGTATTTCATTTTTTTGCCTTCGCGGCGGATGGCAGCAAGTTCCTGAAGCATGATATGCGCCAGTTCAATAGGCATAGGCATAAAGTTGTCCATGTCTTTGCAGGCATAACCGAACATCATTCCCTGGTCGCCCGCTCCCTGATCTTCTTTTTTCTGGCGCACGACGCCCTGGTTGATATCTGCCGATTGGTCATGAATCGTTGAAATTACTCCGCAGGAGGTGGCGTCGAAGTTGTAAGCAGCTTTGGTATAACCGATCTGCTTAATGACACCGCGGACAATTTTCTGGATATCGACATATCCGGAAGTTTTAACTTCGCCACTGCACACGGCAAGCCCGGTGGTTACAAGAGTTTCGCAAGCAACTTTCGACTCGGGGTCAAAACGGAGAAATTCATCAAGTAAGGCGTCTGAAATCTGATCGGCAACTTTATCCGGATGTCCTTCTGATACGGACTCGGATGTAAATAAATATCCCATAACAATTTTGTTTAAGTTAATAATTCAGTTCAGAAAAGTTTAGGATTGTATAAGCGGGAAAACTTTTGTTTTAGCATTTTTTTCCGTGGTTGCAAGCAATCCAAATCTTTCCACATTTGAAGATGCAAAAATACAATTATTTATTGAAAAACAAATAATTTTTTATCCTTTGGTAAGCTGATGAAATACGTCTTCCATGCTCAGGGTTTCTTTGTGCATGGAAAGTACTTCAAGGTTACTTTTCACGGCAAACTTAAAAATTTCGCTTCTGACATCGACATTTTCATCGGATTCGATTTCCCAGACGTTACCCCTTTTCGGGATTACTTTCAGCACACCCGGGATCTTTTTCAGGTAATCGTTGTCGACATTGGTGTTAAACTCAACGGTGATGGTATTCCGTTTCTTTAGCAAGTGGTGCATGTTGGCAGTGAGGTCGTCGGCAATGATGTTTCCCTTGTTAATAATAATGGAACGGTCACACACGGCTTCCACCTCCTGCATGATGTGCGTGGAAAGCATCACGGTTTTTTCTTTCCCAATCTTCTTTATCAGGTTGCGGATCTCAAGGATCTGGTTCGGGTCAAGCCCGGAGGTTGGTTCATCAAGAATCAGCACTTCGGGATTATGCATGAGTGCCTGAGCCAGCCCCACACGCTGCCTGTATCCTTTTGACAGCGCACTTATTTTTTTATTGTATTCGGCTTCAAGCCCGGTAATTTCAACCATCTGGTCCACCCTGCTATTTTTATCTTTGCCGAGTTTATGAAGCCCTGCAATGAACATCAGAAACTCCCTCACATACATTTCGTCATACAATGGGTTCTGTTCTGCAAGATACCCCACTTTCTTACGGACTTCCAGTGATTGTTCCCGGACATCAAACCCACATACGAAAGCATCTCCGGAGGTCGGAGGAATGAATCCTGTAAGAATTTTCATCAGGGTTGATTTACCGGCACCATTCGGACCTAACAGCCCGACGATCTCGCCACTTTTAATTTCTAAAGAAACCCTGTCAAGGGCTTTTTGTTTGCCGTATTTCTTTGTAATATTCTGTACTTTGATTGACATCGCGGTGAAATAAGATATTAATGTTCCACATGCAACTTGTTAACGAAAAACGCCATGAATTGATCTGAAAGCAATTTGCACCTCAAAAGTATAAAATAAACCCAAAATCCACATGAAAAAAAATCTCAGAAACTAAAAAATCAATTCATTCCAACTGATTTGTTATAAAATAAAATCTGTAGTCAGAAAATTTGATTTGTCGTCCTTAATAATTTCCCTGACAATCCTCTTGTTCACTTCGTTTTCTTTTGCCGCGAACAAGGCGCGGATGGAAAAAACCCGTAACGCATCGGAAACTGATAATGTGCCTTCGGCTGAATCTTTTCTCCCGGTAAACGGGAAACTGTCAGGCCCGCGCTGGCATTGAGAATTCAAATTTATCCTGGAAACCTGGTTGACCAGCGTATCGATTAATTCAGCTATCTGATCCGCGTCGTTTCCAAAAATACTTGCCTGCTGGCCATAATTTGAGTTAATAATATAATCCAGCGGTTCTTTAATATCCTTATAACATACAACGGGGATCACCGGGCCAAACTGTTCTTCCCTGTAAATCCTCATTTTATCATTTACCTGAAATAAAATTGCAGGGAAGAAGCAGGATTTGTTGAAAATCCCTCCGCCCGGGTTGATAACTTTTGCGCCATGGCTCACAGCATCCTTTATCAGATCTGCCAGGTATTCTGACTTGTTTGGTTCGGGCAAAGGTGTAATATTCACGCCTTCTTCCCAGGGCATCCCCACCTTAAGTTTTTCAACCTCCGCGGAGAATTTTTCAAGAAACGGCCCGATAATCTCTTCGTGGACAAAAATTATTTTCAAGGCGGTACACCGCTGCCCGTTAAAGGATAAGGCGCCTGTGATGCATTCACTGACGGCTGCGTCAATATCTGCATCGTGCAGGATGATAGCCGGGTTTTTTGCTTCCAGGCCCAGCACACATTTTAAACGGTGAGGCTTGGGGTGTTGTTTTTTTAAAATGTCTGCAACCTTGCTCGAACCGATAAAAGCCAACACATCGATTTTTCCGGATTCCATAAGCGGCGCTATCACGGTCTGCCCTTCTCCGTAAACGGTGTTGACCACTCCTTTGGGAAATGCTTCTTTGAAGGCCCTCAACAACGGCTTATGCAATAAAACACCCAATTTAGGCGGTTTGAAGATAATCGTATTTCCCATGATAAGCGCGGGTATCAGGGTAGTGAACGTTTCATTCAACGGATAGTTAAACGGCCCCATACACAACACCACACCAAAGGGCGCTCTCCGGATCTGGCCTATGATATTCTGATCAATCTTAAACCGCGATGAATCCCGGTCCAGGTTTTTTAATGATTCAATAGTATCCAAAATGTAATCAACGGTCCGGTCAAACTCCTTTTCCGAATCTTTAAGGTTTTTGCCTATTTCCCACATCAGGAGTTTGACAATTTCATTTCTTTGTTCTTCCATCAAAAGAATAAAATCCTTAATGCAACCAATTCGTTGTTCGACCGTCATCGACGGCCATTCCCCTCTGCCGTAGTCATAGGCTTTTACAGCCGCATCAAGGGCTTTCAGGGATTCATCTTTATCCATAAGCGGGTATCTGCCGATGTAATGAGGTTTCGGATATTCATTTTCAAGGTATACCGGTGAATACACATCCTGAAAATCTCCTTTCCATTCGCGTATTTCGCCATTTATAAGGTATTCCGACTGCTCCACCGGGCCTGAAAGCCTGAATTTTTCCGGAATGTTGTTTTGATCCGGAAAGACTGAAGTTAAAGTTATCATAGAATTGATAATTTGAAGTTCACAAATCTTTATGCGATACGCTTTGCAGTTGTAAAGCGCCGTACGATCTCAAAACCCTGGTAATTCTTAGTTTTTATCGTGTACCACCCATATCAGGTCAGAAGTCTTATAGCCGATACTTTCCGCTGTTTTCAGGTAATGCTGTTTAACATCATCTGGTATGGTAGTCTCACGCGAAAGTATCCACAGGTATTTTAAATTTTTTCCGGCGACAAGGGCATACTTATAATCCTCATCCAATGCAATCACGTTATAACCGGAATAAAAAGGCCCGAAAAACGACACTTTCAGCATGGCCACATCCTTATCGCCGGCAAATTTTGCTTTGCCGATCGCCTGTTTCCATTCGTTTGTTTCCGTATTAAATCCTTTGTTATCCACTTTGATCTTGCCATCATCCCTGAATGAATACTCGGCCGTAGTGTTGTTTAAGCCGCGTTCATACTTGAAATCAAGTCGGGCGATTTCGTACCATTTACCCAGGTATTTCTCTACCTTAAAGGGTTTGACCGCTTTGGCGCCATCCGGGATGGTCGAACATGCATTACATATCAACATCATAACAAAAATGATTAATAGGGTTTTGAATAAATTTTGAATTTTCATTTTTTTTCTGTAAATATAATATATTTTTCATCAATATGAAAATACAATCTGATGTTTTTAAGCATTTTTCATAATCCGGGAACTGTCTTTTCAGACTTCATAAAAGTTTGACTGACGGTCCAGAATAACATCATTATAGCAGTTTATCATTTTGCGATCGGAAAGTTTTTCATCAATTTCAACTACGGCAACATGAGGCTTGGTTGCCGGTGCCGCATCAAGCACAACGCCGTCAACGCCGGTGATCTGGCTTGAGCCGGTGAATGTAAAATCATCTTCGCCTCTTTTCTCACGGCCGATCCTGTTTGCCGTCACGGCAAATATTCTGTTTTCAATGCAGCGTGTTATCATGGCAGCCTGACAATATGGGAGAACCAGATTTGACGGGTGGGCCAATACTTGCATACCCTTTAATGCCAGCGTTCGGCTGACTTCCGGGAAGATCCAGTCGAAACAAATCATGACGCCGATTTTCACGCCATTGATTTCATATACCTTCAGTTTTTTGTCACCGGGAGAAAACCAAAGCTTTTCCTTGTTGAAGAGGTGGATTTTTCTGTAGGTATCAAGAATTTCATTTCCGGAAACAATGAGTGATGAGTTGTATATTTTACCGGCTTCAAGTTCAATAAACCCTGCCACAATTGCCGCGCCTGTGGATTTTGACAGTTCTTTCAAAAAATCTGCTGTCATGCCATGATCGGTTTCAGCCATATCCTCCACTTCACTCAAAGATGTGAAGGTATATCCTGTTGCGAATAATTCGGGCAACACCAGTAGGTCAGCGTTTACCCCATTTAGCAGCTTACGAACTTCATCAAAATTTTGCTCTTTCGCTCCAAATAACGGATCCGTTTGTACATAACCAATTTTCATAAAAAATTTTTATATTTTCGTTACTCAAAAAAACAAAAGCCCTGATTTTACAAGGCTTTTGAGTGTTGGATGTAGCCCCGACAGGAATCGAACCTGTATTTAAAGTTTAGGAAACTTCCGTTCTATCCGTTGAACTACGGGGCCAGAATATTTTTTACAAAAGTAAATAAATTTTATGATGTATAAGCTGGAAGAACTTTTTTCAGGAAACGCCTACCGGAGGCAGTTTTAAAATATTTTTCTCTTTTTATTGAATCTTCAAGGGTTGCAAAAGTTTCATAATAAATGACCACCCATGGAATAAATGGTTTGGTGGATTGTGTTTCCCCCGCATTATGCTCTTTAAGGCGGGTATTTATATCATGGCAATGTCCCTTGTAATAACGGTTATATTTTCGGCTATATATTACGTATGTATAAAACATTAGGCATCAAATATGGAAACTTCCGTTCCCCGCCCGACTGAACGATTCAGTCGTTCGGGCGGGTATCCGTTGAACCCCGCCTGATCCGCCGGTTGGCGGACCGTCGGGCAGGTACGGGGCCAGAATATTTTTTACAAAAGTAAATAAATTTTATGATGTAAAAGCTGGAAGAACTTTTTTCAGGTATCGCTTTCCGGAAGTAGTTTCATAATGCTTCTTTCCGGCAGGTGTTTGAAAATTATGATACCTCAAATCAACCGCCTTTTTAATAATTGTGCATTTAGAGCCACTATAATGGTACTTAAACTCATTAATACAGCTCCGATAGCCGGGCTCAGCATAATATCCCATGTATATAATACCCCTGCTGCCAATGGGATTGCAAAAATGTTGTAGCCTGCAGCCCACCAAAGGTTTTGTATCATTTTATTATAGGTGGCTTTACCAAATAAAATCAGGGTGGCAATGTCTTTGGGGTCGGAGTTGACCAAAATAATATCTGCGGTTTCTGCCGCCACATCTGTACCAGAACCTACAGCAATACCAACATCCGCTTGAGCAAGGGCAGGCGCATCATTTACACCATCACCAGTCATGGCAACATATTCTCCCTTTTCCTGAAGTTCTTTTACTTTTTCTGCTTTATCATGCGGCAATACATTAGCAAAAAATCCATCCATTTTCAATTCATCACTTACATTTTTTGCCACTTTTTCATTGTCGCCGGTAAGAAGCAGGTTTTTTATTCCGGCTTTTTTCAGGAGTAGAATTGCTTGAAAGGAACTTTTTCGTATCTGGTCCCAAAATATAAAATAACCTGTTACTTCAGTATCTATTAATATATATACGACGGTTCCTGCATAATCTTCTTTATTGGGGGGAATGGGAATCTTCTGTTCACTGAGATATGCTGGCCCCACTATTCTCAAGCGCTTTCCCTCCACCACACCTTCCACCCCTTTTCCTGGCAGGTATCTGAAATTCCCGGATTTGGGAATTTCTAAATTCAATTCTTTTACTTTTCTTAATAATCCTGAAGCTATATAATGTTCTGAATGCTGTTCCAGGCCTGAGGCCAGCCGGAGCAATTCATGTTCACTGTATTCATTATTCAGCACAAAAATTTTCTGCAATTCATGTGAACCTTGGGTAAGGGTTCCTGTCTTATCGAAAATGATGGTCGTGATCAGACGGGCATTTTCAAAGGCTGTCCTGTTACGAATGAGTATTCCTTTTTGCGCCGAAACAGACGTTGAAATGGCAACCACCAGCGGGACAGCCAACCCCAGCGCATGAGGGCATGAAATGACCATCACTGTTACCATCCGTTCAAGTGCAAATACAAAGGGAAAATCCAACAATAGCCATACAATAAGCGTTATTAAACCGCCACCTAAAGCAACAAATGTCAAAACCTTTGCAGCACGGTCTGCAAAATTTTGTGTTTTGGATTTTATCTTTTGGGCATCTTCAACCAGTTTCACCACTTTGCTCAGATAGCTGTCTTTCCCTGTACTTCCCACTTGAATTATTAATGATCCGTTGCCATTTAAAGCCCCTCCTATGATGTTGTCATTTACTTCTTTTTTCACCGGCCTGCTTTCTCCTGTGAGCAGGCTCTCATCCACGTAACTTTCGCCTTCTGTCACCAACCCGTCAACCGGAACTTTTTCTCCCGGTTTTACCATAATAATATCTCCAATTTTTAGTTGGCTAACAGATACATCAATTAAATTTCCATCCACATCAAGATGTGCCGTTGAAGGCATCATCTTTACAAGTAATTCCAATGAGCGGGAAGCGCCCTTGACCGACTTCATTTCAAGGTAATGTCCAACAAGCATGATGTCTATCAATGTGGCCATTTCCCAATAAAAGTCCATTCCCCGCATGCCGAAAGTAATGCATACACTGTAAGCCCAGGAAACGGTAATGGCAACACCAATCAGTGTCATCATGCCAATGGCTTTGTCCTTAACTTCGTCATACAAGCCTTTTAAAAATGGGAAACCACCATAAATAAAAATGAAGGTCGAAAGAACAGCCAAAACATATGTGTCGCCAGCAAAAGAAAATTTAAATCCCAGAAACTGCTGTATCATGTGAGACAGGGCAAGCACCGGAACCGTGGCAACTGAACAAATGATAAACCGCTTCCAAAAATCAGCAACGTTATGACCCGCATGTTTATCATGTCCATTCTGCATTTGTTTCGCATGCTGGTCACGGGCCTGATGTTCCTGATGCTTATGTTGCGGGTGTTCGTGCCCAAGTTCGTGCACTGAATGTTGGTGATTTATATGCTCATGGTTTGCAGATGATTGATGGTCCATTTTTTAACTTTTAATAACTCGCTTTTTTATCTGTCAAATCAAGACAGGATGCAGGAGGTCAGACCCAGTGTATATCAAAGGTAATGAAATTTTGAATAAAAAGCAAATACTGTATATTTTCACTTCCACTAAAGCATGGAGTTGTAATATACTATTTTTCCACCTTCTCAGAATTTTTATAATTTAATAAATTCTTGTTGACGAATTCCCATAAAAACAAGAAAAGGCGGCCGATGGCCGCCTTTTCTTATTAAAAGGAACCTGCATGTTATTTTGCAACAACCATGCGTTTGGTTAGTTTTTGACCTTTATAGGCCACCGAGTAGAAATAAATACCGTCAGGCATTATTGATGCATTCAGGTCAATTTGGTTTTCGCCTCTTACCGCATCAATATCTTCCGATCTGATAGCCTTACCCAACAAATCATAGAGTTCAAAATGTACGTTATCTCCTTCCGGCACATAAAATACAATACGTGTCTGGTCACCGGCAGGGTTAGGAGCATTTTGATAAAGTTCAAATCCTGCATAATCATACGTTTCAATACCAACCTGGCCGGTTGCATAGATACAGGTTTCATCATTTGCTGAGTTTGCATCTCCTGTCATGGTTGTTTTGGAGCACAGGGAGTAATTGCCTATCGGTGAAATACTCAGGGTTGTGAAGGTATAGTCAACAGAATCGCCACCGTTGAGGGTTCCGGTCCATATACCTGCACCAATCTGAACAAAATTTCGGGTAAACACCAATGGTATGGATGTTTCAGGTGATAAACCATAGTTTTTAATTCGAACTTTTACCGTATCCGCTTGTCCGTATGTGGTGACCGGTCCCGGAGAAAGTATTGCAGTGATTCCCACATCATGCGGTGCCGGTGTTGTTCCAAAGGAAGCACAGGTAGAATCATTAAACGTATAGTTATCGTAAGTCAATCTTGTGAACGCACAAAGTTCATAGGTCGATCCGGGCGAAGTAAAAGGTGCCGTAAAAGTATAATTGGTGGTGGCATTCGGCGCCAAAGTCCCGGACCAGGTTTCTGCAGTTACGGCGCCACCGTTTACGACATACCTTACAGGAATGGAGACCAATGGGCTTGTCCCGTAATTTTTAATCGTAACCTGTACCGTTACCGGGCTACCGGTTTGCGTGGCTGCATTGGGTTGTAAAATTGCTGTTACACCGGCATCATACGGTATTGGAGGCACCGAAATTTCAAAATTATCAACAGCCCATCCTTCATACACATTTGAAACATCGGAGAAGAACTTAAACCTGAACTGTACCGGTGCAATTGCATTAACAATGGCTGGAATTGATGTCAGACGGAATTTTGAATGGATATAACCATTTGAGTTTCCAGACCAGCAGGGGATGCTTGATATTGATGCATTATACCAGTTCACGGCATTGGGATCTGCCTGTGTTCCTAATATGGTCCAGGTTCCTCCATTTATGGAATATTCAATGCGGCATCCATCATAATTGGATTCGGTATTATACCAATGCCAGAATTCGAGGTATGCGCTGTCGGTACCGTTAAACATAAAATAAGGCGAATACAGGTACTCTGTTGAACTGTTAACATAGTTGCCATCAAGGTTAGTCACCCAGGCATGAACAGGGCTGTATGCAGAATCAATTAATGTTGCTGCCGGAATACCCCATTCCCACAAATTATTTGTCCCTGAACCAAACCAGGTAACCGGTCCTTCAAAGTTATCCGTGTAAGGAACACTTATTACCGGAACACCTGTAAAATCCATACACAGGGTGTCATTTGAAAGATCACCGTCACCGGCAAGCGCTGTATAGGCGCATAGGCTATGTAACCCATCCAGCGTGGTAAATTGTACCGCAAATGTGTGGTTTATTACTTCATTAGGAAGTAATGTACCGTTCCATGTTTGCGCCACAGGTATTCCCGTACCATATTTATACGTGATGCCAAATGTAGTTACGGTATCGGAACCTAAATTACGGATCTGAACCTCTACAATTTTATTACTACCGACAGGCCCAAATGGCGCAGCAGGACGTACAAAAGCAACTACTGAAATATTCCTGGGTAATACATCATATTCATCAGCACCAATATCGGGTGTTAATGCATTTCTGATATCTCCATCAATATCTGTAGTTATTTCAGCAATAGGAGTAGCATTACCATCAAGCCCTACTGAAAATAAATGCAAATCAGAAACAGAAACAAAAACCGGATCGGTTGAAATAGAGTTCGAATCCAGGCCGCTGGCCACCTGTAATGAATCAAGGTTGATCCTGGCAGCTCCCCAATAAGCATATACGCTTGCAGAGGTTGAGTAAATGTTATTATAATCAGATTGAACAATAGCGGCCGACGTTGCATTATAATAAGCATAACCAAGTCCTGAGTTTACCAGGTTGTTATTCAGCAATCTGATATTTCCACCACCGGTAACATACAGCGATCTGCCTGCGGTTGATGAGCCACCTTTGATGTTAACAGAATTATAATATACGTTTGCGTAGTTGCTTGAAGACAAATAAATGCCATAAGCCGTCCCCGTACCATTAACTTCGCTGATCATATTGTTCGCAATGATGGTTGGCTCTGAGGTTGTTCCATCGTTTGATAAAATACCAAGTCCATAGAACGTGCCTGTATTGGTAGCATGAATATGGTTCTTTTCATAACGGCAGCCATTATCTCCATAATAGGAGTAAACCGCATATCCGGTAGAACTGTTAGAACCATTCTGTATCGTATTTCCGTCAACGAGTATGGAATCATTATAATACAGGTACATCCCATAATAGTACCAACCGGTAATACTGTTATTTCTAAATTCCGTGGTTTTATTCAGCGCTGAAGATGTGGCATACCAATAAACACCATAGTAACCACCGCTTATTTCATTGCCGACAAATTTATTGTAATCCATATTACCACCGGTAGAATAAATAGCGGCTGCACTTGAATTAGTAGTCGTAATACTTTGAATTATATTTCCTTCAAAAGTATTGTGATCTGAATTATTTATAAGGGCAACCACTCTTCCATAAGTTGAAGTGGTGATGGATTTAATGGTCATATTTTTGAAGCTGGTATAAATAGCCCCATTCAGCTGAACCACATAGTTATTAGTTGTACCGGTACCTGCAGCCTGCAATATCACATCCGTATTGACGCCGGTGGCCGACTGGAACGTTACTGTGTTTGTAGCAGACATGCCTGTGATTAAACCGATATTGAGGCGTTCGGTATAGGTTCCGTTGGCCACATTAAATACCACAGGTCCGCCAATACCACAATAATTCATGGCTGTTACGGCATCATTAAATGTGTAATAATCCGGGCTGGCACCACCGATGGTGTATGTACCTGCCAACGGGCCACCGCAAACGATGACACTTGTCGATGCGGTATCATTATAATTATTAGTGTCCATCGTAAAGTTCGGCATGGAAGTCCAGGCACGGATTATCGAATTGCCTGCCACAAGTGTGACATCACCAATATTCACATTCATAATGGTGTCATTTGACAATAAGGTTCCTGCCCAGTTATAAGTACCTGCAACCACACCATCTAATTCGTAGGTAATGGCAACATTGTGAATGGTGTCCATACCAAAATTCTGGATGGTCACTTTAACGGGTTGCAATCCTCCAACAGCAGGATTTGACGGAGTGTTGATAAGGCTGACACCGGCATCCAGTTTGGGGAGTTTGAATTCATCAGCGCCAATACATGGAGCAATGGCATCTCTTGTATCGCCATCGATATCCGTTGTAATTCCTGCAACAGGATAAGCGCTTGCATAAAGTCCAAACTGATACGTATGAAGATCGGAAACAGATAAATATAACGGCACTAATGTTTTTGAGTGCACATCTTTTCCGCTCGCCGCCTGCAATAATGCAAGTGTTGCGCGATCTGCTCCCCAGTATGCAAGCACTGCACCCGTGGTATAAAGATTATTATAATCACAGACATTTACAGCAGCAGGTGTGCTTACATAAAAAGAATAACCACCGGCCGTATTTGCAAAATTATTGTTCATAATATTTACATTGCTTGTTCCACCGGTCTGGTATAAGCCTCTTGATGTGGTACTTCCAGCTGTAATATTCGTAGAATTATAATAGACATTAACATAATTATTTCCGCTTAAATAAATGCCATAGGCGGTACCGGAACTTCCCGTATTGCTGACAAAATTATTTACCACCCAGTTTGGTATCGTTGCAGAAGCATTACCATTATATAAATAAATACCGTAGAAAGATCCTGTTCCGTTGTACTCGATCTTATTCTTTTCGAAACGGGCATTATTATCCGGATAATAAGCATAAACCGAATAGTTAGTTCCGGAAACAGAGCTGGTGGTCAGCTTATTTCCGATGACCTGCACAGAATCAGTATAATAAGTGTACAATCCATAATAATAGTAATTGGTAACATTATTATTTATGAATTGCAGTCCCTGATACCTGTTTGCGGATGTTCCGTAAAAATAGGCTCCGTAATAACCATTCAACAAGTCATTCCCGATAAAGGTATTGAAATCGCAATCAACGGTATTACAATAAACAGGCGAGGCCGTGCTTGCAGTTGCCTCAATACTTTCAAGGATATTCCCTTCGAAAACATTATTTGATGCCGCATTTTTAAGTTCTACAACTCGTCCATAAGTAGTTGTTGAGGTTGACTTAATGGTCATATTCATAAACCGGATATGATCGGCCCCATCAAGTTGAACAACGTAGTTATCGGCAGTACCTGTGGCGGCATATTCAAGCGACACTTCCGTATTGATATTGTTTATAGAGCGGAAGGTTACCGTGTTTGTATCTGAAGCTCCCGGTATTGCTGTTAGAGATATTTGCTCATTGTATGTACCCGCATCCGCGACCATAGTGACAGGCCCACTGATGCCCCACGCATTCAGCACGGTAACAGCCTCTGAAAAACTACTGAAGTCAGGGGTTGCGGTAAGAATATAATATACTCCGTTTAACGGATCATGTGCATCGATCACGGTACT
>Ga0209098_1000840_pt1 | contig 32080 bp, 25 predicted proteins | sample AD_JPNHW1_MetaG_FD_184429 | JGI IMG/M metagenome (GOLD analysis project Ga0209098, IMG submission 184429) | Active sludge microbial communities of municipal wastewater-treating anaerobic digesters from Japan - AD_JPNHW1_MetaG (SPAdes) (version 2) | ecosystem: Engineered > Bioreactor > Anaerobic...
ACTTTATAGGCTGAGGTGCCTGGTATCTCTGCCAGTCGTGTGCCACAGTAGTCTCTTCCCAACCCTGTCTCTGATATGACAATCCAGGCAGAGTCGTTTCTGAAGAGTGCCGGGTACGCCCAGCCCCCTTTTGACGGACAAGGAGTACCGGCAGGAATATTCTGCAGGTAATGTTCTTCATAAGATGGATTTGCCTGACACCATCCGGTGCGTGCTTCGGCTATGGGTTGAAGCCATGCCTTTGCCGTGCTGCTGAGGGTGAAACTGCTCAGCTCATCCATCACCGTATATTTCCCTGCTGCTTTGCCCGGCAGGCGATAACGAAAGGCAACTCCATCGTCCGAGACCCTGAATATAACTTCAAGGGTATCATTGTCAGAATTAACAAAATCAAATCTCCGTTCATTGGCATGGTAGCTACATTCGCCTTGTTTACCGTATACCATACTATACTTCTCATCTACCTGTGCGATACTGCTTACATCTGCGAGCTTCATTCCACTGCTAAGATCAAAGCTGCTTAGCACAAGGCCCAGAGCCGAGGGTTCAATTACTGTTTTATTGTTGAGCATCACCGTGTATGTTGGCTGACTGTTTTTGTCAAGGTTAACCCTGACGCTCAGTCTGCCGTCGGGCGACACGACGTTTGTATCTGATGATTTGCTGCAGCCATATCCCAGAATGGCAATAACGGACAACATGGTAAAAAGAGATCTGCGTTTCATTTTATATCACTTTGCTGATTTAAATATCAATATTTTTTTTGAATGACTGTAATGGCTTCATTTTTTTATAACTTGAATACCGGAAAAATAAATTTCAGAGCCATGAAAAAGAAATTAGCAATTTTAACACTGAACATTTTTTGTGCATCAATGGTATTATCCGGACAGCAGGTAGCTGATACCAACTATTGTCCTGCGATCATTAACCCGGCTTATGCTGCAGGTAAAGGGCCGGTGGTATTTATCGACGAGGGGCATAATAACTTTCATACCATGGGTGGACGGTATAGGCCTTTTGCCACACTTGTTGAGAGGGATGGCTATAGGGTGAGACCCTGCACCGGCACCTTTACAGCATCGAGTCTTAATGGCTGCAGGATACTTGTCATATCGAACGCACTTAATGAGTTTAACATACAGCGCTGGTATAAGCCTGTAATGCCTGCCTTTACTCCTGAAGAGGTAGAGACAGTACGCGAATGGGTTAACGAAGGAGGCTCTCTCTTCCTTATCGCCGATCATATGCCAATGGGTGGCGCAGCAAAAAATATGGCTGCAGCCTTTGACTTCAGCTTTACTGACGGCTTTGCCATGGACACAACACATAGAGGCCCTGCTTTCTTTTACCGATCTGACAACACGTTGTCGGATAACATAATAACTGACGGACGTAATATAAAGGAGAGGGTAGATTCAATTGCCTCCTTTACCGGACAGGCTTTTCAGCTGCCTGCAGGAGCAACATCCATCATGAAGCTTTCTCCCGGATATATGCTAATGCTGTCAGACACGGCATGGGTGTTTGACTCAACAACTAAATACACCGATATATCAGGATGGTCTCAGGCGGCATACAGAAAATATGGAAAGGGGCGGGTTGTTGTCTGCGGAGAAGCTGCCATGTTCTCTGCCCAGCTTGCCGGCCCGCAGAAGATGCCTGCAGGGATGAACTCACCTGTGGCTAAAGATAACCACCAGCTCCTGCTTAACATTATTCACTGGCTGGACTTTTTAACCAGTGACCGTTAATCAATGATACCTACCGATTACTGATTACCTTTATATAAACTTCAAAGACCCCCATAAATGAAAAGGCCACCACTCACCCTCCTGTCATTACTACTTCTTCTTTCAGTTTTTTCCTGCAAAACCAGCAACTATGATCTTGATAACTGGCCTGCCGGGTCAACACCGGAAGAGATAGGTATGAGGCTTTGCAAGAGGTATCTGGATATGCCAAATACAAATTACGGTATCATTAAGCCTGATCTTCAACCGAAGCAGATAACTTATCCTGATGTATGCACCTGGCTTGGAGCATTGAGATTTGCCGGTGTGACAAATGATGAGGATCTGTTTAGCAGACTGAAAAAGAGATTTGATCCGCTCTTTGGCCCTGATAGCCTGTTGCTGCCAAAACCAAATCATGTGGATAATAATGTGTTTGGCTCTGTTCCGCTGGAGATATATATGAAGACAAAGGAAAAAAGATACCTTGATCTTGGACTATTTTATGCCGATAGCCAGTGGCAGTTGCCCGACAGTGCTACAGTTGAAGAACATGCCCTGGCAGACAGCGGATATACCTGGCAGACACGCATCTGGATTGATGATATGTTCATGATCACTGCAGTGCAGACACAGGCTTACAGTGCTACCGGCGATCGGAAATATATTGACAGGGCAGCAAAGGAGATGATTTATTATCTAAAAACCATTCAGCTTGATAACGGATTATTCTATCACTCAACCACCTCACATTTCTGCTGGGGCAGGGGCAACGGCTGGATGGCGGCAGGCATGGCGGAGATACTGAAAGTGATGCCTGACAATCACCCCGACAGACCAGCTATTATGGCCGGATACAAAAAGATGATGGCCACCCTGCTGAAATACCAGGCCGATGATGGCATGTGGAGACAGGTCATTGACGATCCTGAGTTCTGGAAAGAGACATCATCAACAGCAATGTTCACCTATGCATTTATTACAGGCGTCAAAATGGGATGGCTTGATAAGAAGAGTTATGGCGCAGCTGCACGCAGGGCATGGCTCTCACTGGTAAAATATGTCAACTCCGATGGAGATATCACCGATGTCTGTGAGGGGACAGGCGCCAGGAATGACCGCAATTATTATATGTTGCGTCAACGGAACACCGGAGATTTGCATGGACAGGCACCGGTATTGTGGTGCGCAACAGAGCTGCTGAAAAACGATAAAAGGTGATAAACAGGGATTGTGTAACACCCAACCAGACAGGGGCAAAGACTCTGCCTGCAGGGTTTTTAATACACATGGTGCTGTTGTCAAACAATTCATTAAATTTGGACCAATACTTGCCTGAAACTGAAAAGAGATATGAAAATCAACACACTCCTCTCATTGCTTTTTGCCATCACCCTGGTTTCCTGTGCTACTGTTAATAAAAAGTCATCCGGAACGGCTTCATCAAACAGTTATCTTAAAGGGTATATATCCGGATTGGTCAGGGAAGGCAAGACAACAGAAAACCCTTTGATAATTATTGATGGGTTTGATTACACCCTTGATCAGCTTGATTCAAAAGGGATTTACCTTACAAAGAAAGATGTCTACCAGGTTTTTTGCCTTGAGAAAGATAAAGAGATAGCCACCAATGTTTATGGTGAGAAAGGAAAAGGAGGGGTTCTTCTTATTACCACTAACGGCGCACATGAGAAGGGAAGTAAAAAGGATGCTGCTGATAATATTCTGGTTTTGATAGGAGATAAGAGGATCACACAGGAGGAGATGAAGAGAATCGACCCAAAGGATATTGAGTCAATAGATGTTATAAAAAGCAAGAGTGGTATAAAAAAATATACCAGGAAAAAATATGATGGCGTCATCATCATCAAACTGAAAGATGGCAAGACAATCAATTCATAGAGTTTAACTCTCATTTCTTTTATGAATAACCAGAGAAAGCTGATCAGTGCCCTGGGGATGGGCTATGTAATAATTTTTGTTGTTGGGAATATAATCGGATCGGGCGTTTACAAGAAGGTTGCTCCCATGTCTGCGGAGCTACATTCGTCTACATGGATACTTCTTGCGTGGCTGGCCGGGGGTATAATAACCCTTTTTGGTGCCCTCTGCAATGCCGAGGTAGCCGGTATGCTAGCAGACACCGGGGGCGATTTTGTCTATCTGAGGAAAATATACAATCGGTTCTTTGGGTTTATTTACGGATGGTCACTTTTTGTAGTCATCCAGACAGCTACCATTGCTTCCCTGGCTTACGTCTTTGCACAATCGCTTAACAGTATAGTGCCTATTCCCGATGTGCTGACATCATTACAGGATGTTTCTCTGGGGGGCATCTTTTTTCCTTTCCGAAGTTTTGGCATAAAGCTTACAGCTATCCTTCTTATTCTGACCCTGACTGCATTGAACATCTCAGGATTGAAGAGCGGTGCATGGGTCAGCAAGGCAATAGTAATATTGGTAGGCCTTGGTCTGCTGGTCATTGTGACCTTCGGCCTCACAAGTGGTGTTGCCCGGCCGGTTCAGGTCTTCAGTCTTAATGGAATGGCCGGAAACACTGTCACACTCTCATCGTTTTTTACAGCAATGCTTGCGGCATTTTGGGCGTATCAGGGCTGGATATCCGTCGGATACATAGGAGGGGAGATTAAAAATGCGAGAACCAATATCCCGCGAGGTATAGTTATTGGCGTCTTTATTGTGATAATTGTCTATCTGGCTGTCAATTTAACATACCTCTCCCTTCTTTCCATACCTGACCTTGTTAAAGTGCACGAGGCGGGTAATCAGATCGCTGCCGTGGAGGCAGTGAGAACATTCTGGGGGAGAGGCGGTGTACTTTTCATCTCGGTGTTAATACTTATCACCACCCTTGGTTGTACGAATGCCAGCATATTGACAGGGGCTCGTCCTTATTTTGCAATGTCGCGTGAACAATTGTTCTTCCCGGCCATCGGGAAAATAAACAAAAAGAATGTACCGGGTAACTCGCTGCTATGGCAGGGAGTTTGGGCTTCGGTACTGGTGCTGTCAGGAACCTTTGACCAGCTGACTGATATGGTAGTCTTTGCCGTATTTATATTCTATGGAGCCACATCCCTGGGGGTTATTATACTTCGCCACAGGATGCCTGATGCCAGAAGGCCATATAAGGTCTGGGGATATCCGGTGATACCGGCTCTTTACATCTTGTTCTGTGCCGGTCTGGTGATAAATACCTTTATTGCACGCCCCCGTGAGGCTGTAATAGGCCTGATACTTATACTGGCCGGAATACCGGCATACCTCTTCTTTAAAAAGAAAAACCCGGAAACACAGGATTAATTGAACCATCACCCCTGTCCTACGATTATGATCAATAGCAGATTACCCGTCTTTACAACCGAGAACGAAGAATTGACCCACAGGCTGGAACAACTCAACCTGGAGTTCCTTAACCTGTATACCTGTCATAAGGATATGGTTGAGAATGAGTCGCCGGTTCTCACCTCTTTGTATATTGAAAAACTGGGCAGGACGCAGCTTGAGTTGCTTGAGAAACAGACAGAAGCATCACGCCTGAGGATGAAGATGAATATGATCCAGGCTGCAATAAACAGGGACGAGAAGCCCGACCTTAAAAAAATAGACTTTGAGATAAACAACCTCCTTCAGGATTATTACACCAGGATTAAGCAACAATCTGCAGCGCTGGATACTGCTGAGAAAGTCCTTTCGAATATGCTTACAGAGGAGGAGACAAAAAAATTAAAGGAGGCATTCAGGGTACTATGCAAAAGACTCCATCCGGATATCAACCCAAACCAGTCTGAAGAAGAAAAGGATCTTTTTATAAAAGCCACGGCTGCATATGATTTGCAGGATATTTATGAGTTACAGAAAATAATTCTTTACCTCGACGAATCACACAGGGAAAAACTGGAACTTGTTACCGGCAATGAGAAAAAAGAGAGGATAAAGCACCTGGAGAAGAATATTGCCAAACTTGAAGAGGCGATTACCCTTCTGAAGGCCAGCTTCCCTTTCAACATTCAGGATTTGATTTATGATGATGAACAGGTCAAAAGAAAACAGGAAGAGATCCGTGAAAAGATCAACGAAGCAGAAAAAGATATCGGGAAGTATTCGGAGATAATAAATATTATGTGTGATGAATGAATCTATATTACCTGTAACCCCTGGTTTGCTAGCCCTTCTTAGCAATGACGGCCAGGGTATAAAACCATTTGTCAGGGAGATATTCCTCCTTGAGATCACGGTTGCAGGAACAACTTTCGTTAAAGACATTAAAAGCTATGAGGAGAAGATAGTCCCTGAGAAGGTGCTGACAATGAAAAGAGAGCCAGGTAATAAATATGATGAGTTTGCAATTGCAATTTATTGTGATGATGTACGCATCGGGTTTGTACCTGCGGCTATGAACATGGTATGCTCACGACTGATGGATGCAGGAAAAATGTTCTTCTGCCGTGCAGTATCAAAAAGCTGGAAAGGTAACTGGCTTAAGATAGATGCCAATGTTTATATGGTGGAATAGAAGATATCTGGTCTTGCAGTCATTCATGTATTCCCTGCAGCTTTCGGTTTTGCCTCTATATCTCTTTTATTGAATCCATGCGCTTGTTCCGGGAACTTCTTAACTTTGGGTTATTGGAATAGTGAAAACCCGCAATAAGAAAGTCATGGAAACGCACTATAACATTCAGTCCATTCCCCGATCCCGTATTGCAACCTTCGATGTCTTTGCTGTGGGAATGGAACGGCATCATGTAAGCGCGCTGCTGGAGTTTGACGTTACCGGAAGAAGAAATCAGCTTCAGGGAATGAGACGCGGGGGTGTGAATATCTCATTCAACGGATGGCTTATAAAGACTATTGCTGATGTGCTGTACCAACACCGGGAAGCTGCTGCATATCGTTCAGGAAAGAAAAGACTTATACTATTTGACGACATAAATATCTCGGTAATTATTGAAAAACAAATTGGCAACAGCAGGGTCCCAATACCTCTTGTGATAATCAAAGCGAATGAAAAAAGCGCTGAGCAGATCACCAGGGAGATTGAAAAAGCCAGGCAAAGCGATTTCTCTGAAAATGATATTGTGCTGGATAAAAAGTCATCTTCATTGGAAAGATTATATTATCATCTTCCGGGGTTTTTAAGGAGAAGTGTGTGGAGATATCTTCTCAGGCATCCTCATCAGACATACAGTAAAATGGGCAATGTTGCCATTACATCGGTAGGGGTGGCAGGCAGGATTAATGGATGGTTCATTCACAGATCAGTTCACCCGGTATCTTTCGGAGTAGGATCGGTCTTGAAGAAGCCTTTTATATGCGGTGATGAAATAAAAATCAGGGAGATTCTCAATATGACAATCCTCATCGACCACGATGTAATAGACGGAGCACAGATGGTCAGGCTTCTAAATGATCTTACCCGGGAAGTAGAAAACGGGGTCTGATTCTGAATCTATCATCTGACCACCAGCCGGTGTGTTAATGTTTTGCCGTTGTGCTGGTACATGGTGACAATGTAATACCCTGGTGCAAAACCTTTAAGAGGCACCTCAGTTTTTTCAAGCGGTTTTACGATTACCGTCCTGACCAGTTTACCGGCAGCATCAGTTATTTTAATGACTGCATTTTCCCCTGTTATCTGGCCTGTCTGCACAAAGAAACTACCGGAAGCCGGTACGGGCCAGAGGTTGAACAGCTTTTCTTCATCCTGATCGTTGATGCCTGTGCCGGTAGCTGTTGTGAATGACCAGACAGGGCCATTGGTATTCCCGGCTCCGTTCTTTGCGATAACCTGCCAGTAGTATTTTGTTCCAGGCAGGAGATTCGGACACAGGTATTCGCTTGCCATAACCTGATCTGACATATATCTGACAGATGGAGGATTGGTTGTCCCAAGGTAAAGGTCATCAGACACTGATCCATCTCCATTCTTCCACCGCAATGTGAGCTGTGTGCCGGAGGCTACACCTGTGCTGTTATCGGCAGGCTCCGGAGAGCCTGGCACTGCTGGTTTTGCATAAGGCCGGACAATATTGCTTATCCTCAACTCATCAACAAATCCCTTTATGCCGTCTATAAGCACCAGGTTACGGCTGCTGGTAAGCATATCGGTTCCTGTGGTAAAGGCCTGTGTCACATCTGACACTACGGCTAAAGTGCTGTTGCGGATTATCAGCCTCATCTCCGCCTTCTGCGCATCTCTGATAAAGGCAAGATGGTACCATTGTCCTGTCGGGATAGTTGATCCGAGAACACCGTTACGAACACCTGAGGATGGAAAGTAAAAACCATAAATCTTGTTATCCCACCATGTATTAATTTGGAGAGTATAGTTTGCATTATAGCTGTCTGCATCCCCTGGCTTGGTCACAATATACTGGTTCGAGTTTTCGGTTGTAAAAGCTTCAATATATACCCAGGCTTCAATAGTCCAGCTTCCTGTAAGATTAAGAGCCGGGCAATGTGTGATTGAGAGAGGAGAGGATGTCTTTATTGCTTCCCCGAAACCGGAGGATGGTCCGGCTTTATATGTAATAGCGTCGGCATAACCCTCAGCATCGGTGGTGAGGTCAGACTCATTTTCAAGGTTTCCATTGAAGTGCAGCAGCACAACAGTGTTATTGTCAGGAGCGTATGGCCCTCCGACAGGGTCGGAGACAGTCACACGGAAAGGAGAAAGCATAGTGCTGCTTTTGTTGTTGTCAGTAGCATTGGTTACCCGCAGCAGGCATTTGTCAGAGTAAACGGCCGGCACTACCCATGACACTGACCTTACTGCTGCAGACACCCCGGATTTGACAATGCTCCATTGCAGGCCACCGTCACTGCTGAACTCAACATTAATATTTGGTATGTTTGTTTCGGCCCATAACAGCTTTATTGTATCGCCCGGCACATGAATTGTACCGCCCTGCGGCTCCATTAGCAGCAGACTGTTCATGTCACTCTTTATGAAAGGGCCAAGTATTGATTCTGCGCCAAACTCGGGTGAGGTGAATTTTATTCTGAATGGGCCGGTATATCCTGCAGGTGCATTCCATGCAACACTCGTGGCTGTTGTCGAAGCGGCAATTTCAGTAAACTCACCAGATAACCCTGTTGAGACATATACGTTAAGTTTTGCTGCGGCGTCAAGGGGCACCCAACTTATATTGACAGTTGTCCCGCTCTCTGCCGTGCCGCTTTTGGGGTTAGTGAGTGTGACAATGCTCTTGCCTGCAATTCTGAGATCGAAATCAGTGTAGAATGCTCTCAGAAAGTCATCCTCGGAGCTGTATCCCAGTGAGGCGATGCCTTGTTTATAATCCCTGAATATGTCTTTGATGGCTGCGTTGCCTCCTCTTCTGTACATGAAGTCCACAAGGAGCCATCCCATGGTATAGTAATCATAATAGTTGTCAGAGGAAGGATAGGTGAATGTCTCTGCAAAAGTGGGCCTGTGACCGAAGTAATTTATGGCCCCGTTCATGGCATCAAGGAACGCCTGTCTTGAAGCGGCAATTTCTGCTGCTGATATGGGACCTCTTGCTTCATAAAAACCGGGGAAGCCTTCATTCATCCAGGCTGAAACTGTCCCCTGGGGTATGAGACCCTGCATTACATGTGCCAGCTCATGCCGTATGTGTGGCGCAAATGCCGCAAGCTGATCAGTGCTTACCGCGCAAGAGGTGTTAATGCCCGATGACCATGCTGTTCCGCCTGTCAGTCTGCCACTGCAGGGTACTCCATTGATAAGGGCTCCCTCACACTCGGGCATTGTAAAAACAGTAAGGCGCTCAAGGGCTTGGATATCAAGCAGATTTGTGTATTCGGTATAGGCGGTCTCAAGAGTGTCAGAAAACATGGGGAAGTTAAATGAATCAGCATCCCGGTAATAGAAATTAAAATGGTCCGTCACCTTTCCCAGCTTAAGTCTCAGTGAGGAGTCACTCTCTGTGAGACGCTTATTCAGATAACGATTCCATATTGCAAGAAGATTCTCAATGGTGGCTACACCATTCCACCAGGGAGCGACCTCAATAGTGTTTGCGGTAACATTTGTTATTTCCTGATAGTCCCAACAGTGGTAGGCACTGATAAACTCACCAAACATATATGCAAGCGCTATACCGTTGTTGGCCTCAAATGAGGCGGGCTGGTTAAGCAAAGAAAAGTTACCTATTGAACCTCCGTATGCCACAAGTGCATTCTTTGCGGCATCGTCACTTATTTCAAGATGAGCTTCATAGGCACAAAAACCATAAGAAAACCAGATGGGCATCTCTTCCGATTGATAATAGTACCTGAGAAAGGCCTGACATACATAAAAGAGAGCTACCTGGTCAATATTCTTAAATATAGCTTTCTGAGCCGCAGTCTCAGGGGTACTTATAAAAATATTACCTCCCGGGGTTACATACCCTGCATCAAATGTCATGGAACCGGCTGGCTTAGACGACTGGTACCCGGCAGGAGTGAGCTCTGTTATAGTATATGTGAATGGTGTTGCAGGTGTCTTCATTGACTTACGATGCAACAAAAGCGTTTTAATCTTGTTCTCAACAAGCACACTGTTGTAGGTTTGGGCATTACAAACCGGACAGCCTAAAACTGACGATAATGTTGTAATCATTATCATTATTACGGCAAAACGAAAAATTCCAGACATAAAAGAGTAATAATAAATTAGTACTGAGGTTGAATGCCAAAATATAAATAGTTTAACTATGATTAAACAAATAAGATGACAATAAAATGAACCGAAGAGAACTAACTTTTCAACATCGGTTCTGCAACCAGATTATTATAATAAAATTGAACATCCATACGCTGATTCTATATCTGCAATAAGATCAGAAGATTATGATCCGGCAGCATTATTGTAACATTTAGTTGCATTAAGCCATCAAAAGTTGTAACTTGCATGTTGTGAGGCGAATCAATAGTCCGGATGAGATGGCAAGGTCTTTCAGAAATATAATCTTAAGTATTGTATCTGTATTGCTGATGGTTCTCTTTGTGGGTTGTCTTATAATTCTTTCGCGCGAGGAACTTAGCCTGCCCAGAACGACTGCTGTCATTGGAGCAGCAATCCTGTCGTTTTTTATTTCTCTTTACCTTCTTATGCTTATAAAATCAAGGAAGAAGTAAGAAGTTCATGATTTCGGGTAATCAATGCCTGAATAACCCTGACTCTTTTTAAATCAGCATCTTCAAATCTTCAAATCACTTCCTCTTATATTTCTCCCTGCCGTTTTTGAGTGTCTCGTCAAAGATATCTTCCAGTACAGGGTTGACACCTCTCATGCCTTTCACAACTGCCTCAGCCCAGTCGTGGTACTCAATTATTCTCTCCAGAGTCCACCATTCCGGCGGGTGAACGCTGATATCGTGAAGGTTCATGATCTTGTCTGCTATCTTCAGCTTCTTAGCTCTGTCAGAGAGGCCGGGTCCATGTATTACCTGCATTCGTTTTCGCTCACCTTTTTCAAGACTCTTGTCGTCGGTTACTTCCAGGGTAAGGGCAACAACCTCTTCTCCAAACTGATCTTTCATCAGGTCTATCAGTTCCTGTTTCTCCTCTTCTGTTGAGACGGTATCTTCAATGACATCATGAAGGATAGCTGCCGATATCAATACTGCATCCTTTTCTGCAGCGCGGTTGACAAGCAGATCGGCAACCTGGATAGGATGATTGATGTAGGGAGCCCTGTCGGTGCCTTTGCGAAACTGTCCGCGATGCCTTACCGCGGCAAACTCCAAGGATCTGAAAATAAGAGAGATGTCGTCCATAAAACATGAATATGTAAGCGATAAAGATAGCAAAATGTTGAGAAAGTTAAGAGTTAATCCAGGCAGGTAATCAGCAATAAGTAATCGGTATTTCAATGCCTAAATAATGTTGACCGACTAAAACTTCGCTAAAAGGATTTTTATCTGATAAGAAATATTCTTACTGGAGCTGTGCGGGTAACATTTTTAACCTAAATTTGATAGGACTGAGATATCCAGTTCAGGGTGATTAATGTGATAGCTTTATTAATGTTGGGAATTGCTCTGGAGGATGGAACAGTGGTTTATAACCTCAAAAACCAAAGACATGAAAACAAAATTATCCCTGCTTTTTGTATCGCTTCTCATGCTTTCCGGGTGTGACTGGTTTGATAGCGTTGACGATGTTACTATCTCAACCGATCTGACGATGGACATACCAGTTGCTGTAACCGGAATAAGCAAATCGGCACCGCTGAATACCAAAATTGCGGTATACAATTTTTCAGTATCACAGGATCTGTCTCTTGCAAATAATGAAGACATTGAACCATATCTTCAGAAGATCAAGTCGATAGATCTTAAATCGCTGTTGGTAACAGTTACAGGTCTTACCACAGATCAAACCATCAACACCATCTCACTCTCGGTTACTGATGTGGGTACTCTCTTCACGCAGACTAACATCACTTCAACCAGTAACTCATTTACGCCGCAGATAGATGCTGCTCTTTTAAAGAAGGCGGAGGATAAGTTCAAAAGTGATAAGAAGATAACAGTGACTGTCTCCGGCACTACAAACGCTATTATGACTTTCACTGTCAATCTTGATTTTGATACTGATATTGTTGCAAACGCACTCGATTAATTTTCGACTCTTATCCGGAAGGTTTTCTTTTTTTTTATTTTCTTTATAGTACTGTAATCACAATCTTCTGGATAAGAATCTAATGGAATCATTTAATAAAAAATTCAGGCTTATTGTCTTGCCATTTCTGGCAACTTCAATTGTTTTTTCTGCTTTATATACTTTTTTAGTATGGTTACTGATAACCGGATCAGGAATTGTTTCTTTGAAAGAAAACATTTTCCGTTACTGGATCCCGTTGTTTTTGGCCTTTTTGATTGTTTATACAGTTCTCTTGCCTCGTTTCAGAAAGCTGCATATTGGAACTGCGATGGGATCGGCGGCAGGACTTATGTTTTTAGTGGCTGTTATGGCTACTGCAGCACCAGCAATTTTTATCCAGGAATACAGCAGGGTATCATCGGGGCGCATCACATCGCTTAAAAATATTAAGGCAATAGAATTCAATGCACCCACCAAATATTACACGGCAGAATCGTTTTACGTTGACAAACGACATCCAGTAACATCTTTCAGCCAGGAGAGAACAGGTTCATTAGGAGAATCCGTCAGGCTGAAAATCTTAGTCAGCACCCCCATGGTAGCTGTAAGGGCTGACACTCTTTCAGGCCAATGTCCTGCATGGATGTGCCTGGAATATGAAAAGCAGGTAAGCAGTTTGATCAGCGAGGAGGAACGAATAAAAATATTCAACCAGTTTGTTGAACAATGCAAGAATGAATACATAAAAAGGGATTTCAAGGATGCCAAATATTTCCGGAGGGCAGATAAAGGTGAAGAGAATAACAGATTTGCCGAATCAATAAGTACCAACAAGTATTACCGGCATGATTCTGAAAATTTCCTGATCCCGGTTTTTGAGCCATTCAGGGAAAGAAAAGGCTCTCTGCTGCTTTGGATATTACTTTCATTTGTGGTGGCAGCTGCCGTGCTTGTTGTAATGATACTAAAGACGAAGCCGGCAGAAGAGGCATTAACCGAAGAACCGGGAACCTCAAATAACAGCGAGGAAGACCAGGAGAGTATTCTTGACCTGCTTACTCCTGGCGGCAACTACCTTGTCACTCCGATAATTGCGCTGGTAAACACTGTGATTTTTGTTGCTATGGTGTGTGCCGGACTGGGATTCCTGAGCTTCAAACCAGAGGATCTTGTCGCCTGGGGGGCAAATTATCAGCCTTATGTGACAGAAGGACAGTGGTGGAGGCTTATTTCCTGCATTTTTACCCATGGCGGATTTTTTGACCTGATTGCTTCCATCTACGCACTTGTTTTCATTGGGTTACTGCTTGAACCAAAGATCGGGAAGCTAAGTTTCATTATAATATATCTGATATCGGGCGTAATAGGCGGCTGCATAAGCGTTTGGGTAAACAGTAATATTGTTTCGGGAGGATCTTCAGCTGCAATCTTTGGGCTATATGGCGTATTCATCGCCTTTTTGATAGGCAAGGCCTTTCGTTCTAAAATCAGAGATGAAATAATTATTAGTATTATTTTTTATATAGGCTACAATATTCTCTATGGATTGAACAATGGCATTTTTGATTTTGCTCTTGTTGGAGGTGTGTTAAGCGGTTTACTGCTTGGCTTTCCATTGCTTCAATGGTTGAATAACACAGATACAAGGCGGAGAAATCCTGTGATTGTATACCTTATGGCAGGCTGGTTATTGCTTTTGTCAGCAGGAGCAATATTGCTTAAGCATAATCCAAAGGACAGGTTCAAAAACATGATGAATGAATTTACCATCGCTGAAACAAAGGCATTGGATAATCTCAATCAGGCGTATAATATTTCAGACTTAAGTATGGTAGATTCGTTGGAGATAAAAGGTATAAATGACTGGAAGGAATGTATAAAAATAACCGAGCAGATGGGTGACATTAAAAATCTTCCACCTGAACTGGTTGTTAAAAAAGAACTTTTGAAAAAATACTGTGATTACAGGATTGAGAGCTATAAGCTTACTGCTTCATATATGAGAACCAGTCACACAATTGATGAAAGAATGCTGGATCAGTATAATGAGAAAATAGGTCTGATCATTAAAAAACTTCACGGAAGCGATATCCCTGACAGCCTGCTTAAAATCACTCCCATAACGGAGACAAAGACAGAGTTGTTGTATGTAGTTGATGGCAAACCCATGGAGGATCCGGGTAAGATTCTCCCTGAGAATATAAAGAGCCTTACAATTTTAAAACCTGATGCTGCTATTAAGGTATATGGGGAAAAGGGTAAAAACGGAGCGATAATCATTACTATGAAATAGCTGAAAGACGAGCTTCCTGTTCCTGGTTTTTCTGCCTCAATCTGTTAAAGTCCTATTGCTGAAAGAAAATCACCAGATTTAAACATTGATTATAATAAATAAATATAATTTATATATTTACCAGCATCAAAATTGTAAATACATTAATCTGAACAATAATCTGAATTATTATGAAACCGATGAGAAATATCGTGATGACGCTGACCATCTTTTGTTTAATGGTTGCCGGCCTGAATGCTCAGGTAGTCAGAAATGATGCCATCAAGGCATATAACGAAGGTGTTGCTGCAAAGGACACTGATATCCCTGCTGCAATCAAAGCATTTGAAAAAGCAATTGAAATAGCAGGACAGGTAGGTGCGGAAGCTGATGACATTAAACAGAACTCAATGAAGATTGTGCCTTCACTGTATGTTAAGGTGGCAAACAAAGCAGTTTCAGACAAGGCTCCTGCAGCTGATATTCTCAGGCTTTCAAAAGCTGCCGCTGCTGTTGCTGCAAAGTACAACAACCAGACAGCAAAGGAAAATTCCGGCAAGCTAATGATACAGGGTTACAACGCCATGGCAAACGATTTCTTCTCAAAGAACGACTATGCAAATGCACTTCTTACTTTTGACAGTATACTTGCAGTAAATCCCAACTACAGCAACGCTATCTTCAATAAGGCGCTGGCATATAATAAAATGAATGACGATGCAAATTTTGAGTCTGCTATCGACCTTTATATTGAAAAAATGAAGGGTGTTAACGACACTGTAAAGATTGCAAAAGCTTCGAAGATGGCTCTTGAATATTTCCGTCAGGCAGGATCAAAAGCCAACCAGGGAAATAAGCTTGCCGATGCTATTGCATTACTCGATAAGGCTGCAAAATACGGAAACGATAAGGATGTTTTCTATTATTATGCTGATGTTTATAACAAACAGAAGAACTTTGACAAGGGGATGGAATTTGCACAGAAAGGTCTTGATCTTGAGACAGGCACCCCTGAAGCGAAGGCAAAATTCTACTATCAGCTTGGTGTGGCTCAGGAAGGCAAAGGGTTGAAAGATGACGCCTGCGCAACATTTAAGAACTCAATGTTTGGCCCATTTACCGACGCTTCAAAAGCACACAGGACAAACCTGAAATGCGCGGACTAAGAAGTCCAAAGTCTAAAGTCTAAAGTCCAAAGTTTAAAGTTCGGAGTCTTATAAAGAGCTCTTTGGACTTTTAACTTTGGACTTTCAACTTTTAACTTACCTGTAGCTGAACCAGTAATTGCAGTTTAATGTTGTCAGCCAGATATTTTCAAGCAATGAGCATGTAGACACTTTCACACTTTTCTGATCTTTCCTGAATTCAAGCACCTGAATAAATCCGCTTCCTCCTTCGGGAAATGACTGAGTGTCAAACAGCATCTGCAGGCAAGGGTTGTCATATGCATTTTTTGAGACCAGGTTACCGACAAAATCGGGATAATCCATATGTCCACAGACGACAAACCTGAATGCATCATTATGATATATCAGCTTCTGCCATATCTCTTCACCATCGTTTATGCTTTCGTTCTCCGATACGGAGTATCCATGCGGAGTATTTAACTGGTCGTATCCATAAGTTGAAAAATCAAACCTGACATTGTCTTCATACAGGTATGCATGTGTCAGAACCATGCCGATCTTTTCCGGATTGGCTTTTACAATACTGTCGGCCCAGGCCAGAACCTCATTGTCGGGAGCAAACTCCAGGGAGAAAATCTGGAAGGTATGGTTAAATACAGATATGTTAAACAATGAATTATCGAACTTCCCTTTTTCTAAAGAGGTTACAAAATATGGAGTCCCGGTAAAGTCAAAATAGCTGTTGTAGTATGTTTCACGTGTTCCTCCGGAATAATCGTGGTTACCTGTGCATAAAATATATGGGATCTTACCATCAAGTTCTGAGAAGAGGTTTTTTGCTGTCTTCCATTCCCATTCTTCATGAGAGTTTGTAATGTCGCCTGTCTGAAGAACAGCTTTTATTTTATATCCCCTGTCCTCCAGCCTGATCAGCCTGGTCAACATGGAGTCCAGATACTTTGTGTTTTGACCCATTGTGGTGTACATCTGGATATCGGGGATGATGATAACCAGTTGAGAGGTAGAGTCGATATGCTTTTGCCACTGTCTCAGGTCAAACAGGTCATTGTTGTCATCCTCTTTATTACATCCGTAAGCAACGATAAAAACGATAAGAAGTATGGAGTAGGGGATGTGTTTCATTTCAGGTCGCGATTCTTACTGCTTACTACTTACTACTTACTACTTACTGCTTTAAGCTCTCCGTTCTCCGCTCTCCGCTCTCCAGTCTCCCTTCTCCATTAATTAGTTTTATACCTGTATTTTACCTCTTTCAGTTCTTCGTTTGCCTTTTCGATCTTTTTCTTGAGATTTTCTTTATAGTCAATGAGTTTTGCGGCGAGGGTTTTATCTCCTGAGGCTATTATCTGGGCAGCGAGTATGCCGGCGTTCATTGCCCCATCTATGCCTACCGTTGCAACTGGTATTCCGGGAGGCATCTGTACTATTGCCAGCAGGGCATCCATACCTTCAAGTGAAGCCTTTATAGGCACCCCAATGACAGGTAATGGTGTCATGGCTGCTATCACCCCGGGCAGATGTGCTGCCATGCCTGCCCCTGCGATGATTACTTTTATGCCGTTTCCCGATGCATTCCTGGCAAACTTCTCCACTGCTTCAGGTGTGCGGTGGGCCGACAGGGCGTTCATCTCAAACGGGACACCCAGTTCATCAAGTACCACAGCGGCTTTCTCCATTACTTTCAGGTCAGAGGTACTGCCCATTATTATGCTTACCAGTGCTTTCATAATCTCTTTTTATCAATTGAGACAAAAATAAGCTTTAAATTTATAATTTCGCACAATCAAATTTTCAGACAATGCAGGAGATCAAGGTACTCGATAAAAAATTCAAAATGTTCATTCCAAGCGACAAGCTTCAACAGCGAATAACAGAACTGGCCAATGAGATAAACAACGACCTGAAAGGGAAGGATGTGGTATTCTTCGGGATACTTAATGGAGTGTTTCTCTTTGCCGCCGACCTGTTCAAACGGATTGACTTTCCCTCGCAGATATCATTCCTTAAGCTTGCCTCTTATGAAGGAACAACAAGTACAGGCAAAATCAAGGAACTGATAGGATGGAATGAAGACATCACCGGCAAAACGATAGTGGTTATTGAAGACATCGTAGATACGGGGAACACTCTTGAGAGGATTATTGGTGAACTGGCACTTCGTAAGGCAAAAGAGGTGAAGATTGTAACGCTGCTCTTTAAACCTGAAGCTTATACAAAAGACATCCCTCTTGATTATGTGGGTTTTGAAATTCCAAATAACTTTGTGGTTGGTTATGGCCTTGATTATGATGGTTTTGGAAGGAATCACGATTCAATTTATACATTAATAAAATAGTAGAAAATGGTTAATATTTTAATGTTTGGCCCTCCCGGGTCAGGTAAAGGAACACAGTCGGTAACACTGGCGGAGAAGTACAACTGTCTTCATCTTTCAACAGGTGATATGCTTAGGGCGGAGCTTGCTGCAGGCACAGAGCTGGGCAAACGCATGGAGAAGATTATGGCAGCAGGAGAACTTGTTCCTGACGAGGTGGTTATTGCCATGATTGCAAACAAGATTGATAGCACAACAGGTAAGAAAGGGTTCATCTTTGATGGTTTTCCCCGCACTGTTGAGCAGGCAGTGGCTCTTCAGAAGATGCTCAATGAGCGTGGTATGAAGATAGATCAAATGCTTGTTCTTGAGGTTAATGATGAGGAATTAATGGACAGGATGAAAAAGCGTGCTCTTGTCTCAGGTCGTGCAGATGATGCCGATCCTGCTGTTATCAATAACCGTATAGAGGTTTACAGGTCAAAGACAGCTCCCGTAATTGAATTCGGACGTAAGGAAGGATTCTATTACAGTGTTGATGGTGTTGGCACCATTGACGAGATTTTCAGCAGACTTTGTGCTCATATTGACAGAATCATCTAAGGATGGCAGATACCAACTTTGTTGACTATGTAAAGATCTTTTGTCGTTCGGGCAAAGGAGGAGCAGGCTCTACTCACCTGCGAAGGGAGAAGTTTGCACCTAAAGGTGGACCCGACGGTGGCGACGGCGGGCGTGGTGGCGATATCATACTGAGAGGCGACTCTCAGCTATGGACGCTGCTGCACCTCAAGTTCCATAAACATATCTTTGCCGGTCACGGAGGTGCCGGTTCTGGTGCGCTAAAAACAGGAGCCGATGGCGAAGACATCATCATCGATGTGCCACTGGGTACCGTGGCAAAAAACTCTGAGACAGGAGAGACACTCTTTGAGATTACAAGCCACCATGAGAAAAAGATCCTTGTGAAAGGCGGACGGGGAGGACTGGGTAACAACCACTTCAAGTCTTCAACCTTCCAGACACCTCGCTTTGCTCAACCCGGAGAACCATCCATAGAAGGCTGGTACATACTGGAACTTAAAGTCCTCGCCGATGTAGGTCTGGTGGGATTCCCCAATGCTGGCAAGTCAACCTTGCTCTCTGTGGTTAGTGCTGCAAAACCCAGGATAGACAACTATCCGTTCACAACACTGGTGCCAAACCTTGGCATAGTAAGCTATCGCGATGACAAGTCATTTGTCATGGCTGATATACCCGGAATTATTGAAGGAGCTCATGAAGGGAAAGGGCTGGGACACAGATTTCTTCGCCATATAGAGCGTAACTCAGTACTGCTGTTCATGATACCTGCCGATGCAGCTGATATCAAAAAAGAATATGCTATACTTATCAACGAGCTTAAGCTTTATAATCCTGAGCTACTTGATAAAAAGAGGGTTCTGGCTATTACCAAGTCTGACCTGCTCGATGATGAGTTGCTGGATGAAATAAGGCCGCTGTTACCTACTGATATACCCGCTGTGTTTATATCCTCAATCAACGGGAAAGGGATTACTACTCTTAAAGACCTGCTCTGGAGAGCAATAACTGGATAGACTATGGTTGAACTTGATCGTAACCTGCTGCTGTACCTGAATTCATTCCACTCACCCTTCTGGGACAGTGTAATGGTGTTTATCACCGGCAAACTGGAGTGGATCCCGCTATACCTGTTTATCATCTGGCTTTTCTGGAGAAAATACAGGGGGAAAGTGTGGATACCGATACTTATTGCAGTTCTGGGATTACTCTTATCTGACCAGATCTCCGTATTGATTAAGAATTCAGTCCAAAGACTACGGCCCGGACGCGACCCATCTCTGATTGGTCTGGTTCATCTTGTAAATAACTATCGTGGAGGCATGTATGGATTTGTCTCTTCGCATGCAGCAAATACTTTTGCATTTGCTGCACTTTCAGCATCAATATTAAGAAATAAATGGTACACGCTGTTTCTCTTTGTATGGGCTTCAGTTGTATCATATTCAAGAATTTACCTTGGCGTACATTTCCCGGGAGATGTTGTCTGTGGTGCAATCCTTGGTCTTATGGTAGGGTACGGCCTGTATTTCGGCTTCAGGAAGATACTGGAGAAAAATGCTGCTACGGCAGGTGAGGGGAAAAAGCAGGCGTAACTTACCCCTCAATGCCATATTTTATCCCAAAGAGAGATATTGCAGGAAAATTATTTTGGTTTTTGGTTATTTTCGCCGAGACTTAATCAAAAAAAATCAATTGTAATGGATATTATCAGGTCAGTTTGGGTTTGGTTTTCAAGTATTGCCTTTATTCTTATTGCTTTTCCTGTGTCGTTGTTATTGTGGCTGTTATCTCTCCTTTTCGATAGAAGGCGCCTGATGAATAACAGCTGGATGGTATTTCAGGGTCTTGTGCTTATCAAAATAAATCCGTTGTGGAGTGTATCCGTTGAAGGGAGGGAAAAGATAAAGCGAAAACAGGAATATGTTATTATTTCGAACCATCAATCGATACTTGATATTGTTGCCTTTAACATAATTCGTCACAGACTAAGGTGGGTTTCCAAAATTGAGGTATTCAAGGTGCCGTTGCTGGGTTGGTCAATGAAGATGGCAAAATATATTGCGCTGGAGAGAGGCAACAAGCACAGCGTGGCCCATATGATGGAAAAATGTGTTGAGTCGCTTAATGACAGGGTATCAGTTGTTATCTTCCCGGAAGGGACTCGTTCACTCACCGGCAGGATAGGCAAGTTCAAGACTGGTGCTTTCCAGCTTGCACTTAAAACGGGCAAGCCGATACTTCCTGTAGTACTTGATGGCACAGGAGATATACTCCCCAAAAAAGGGATAATTTTCAGGAACCGCAGGGCTGTCAGGCTCAGGGTTCTCGATCCTGTTTTCCCTGCCGATTTTGGCACAAACGATCCCGAGGTTCTGGCAGAACGATTACAGAAATTAATGTCTGATAATCTTGATGATATAAGAAAATAAAGTTATTTTTATTCTCATGAGTGTACCTGGGAAAATAGTACTCCACAGGATGGGGTATTATGATGATCAGGATGGCATCATGAGGCGCTACAAAGCTGAGGAGCCATCATGGGAGTCTCATCTTCAGAAATCGCGTGAGCTTATTATCAAAGCCATTGACATCTTTAATCCTTCAACCATAACAGTACTGGGAAGCGGCTGGCTTCTCGACCTGCCTGTTGAGAAGATGACAATGAACAAGCGCAGTATAAACCTGGTAGACATACTGCTGCCCGAGCAGATAGAGAACCGGATTCAGATATTCCGCCATGTCCGTTTTATTCAGGAGGATGTTACCGGCGGCCTCATTTCAGGTGTTTATGCAAACGTGTCAAGGGGTATTTTCAAGCGTCGGGTCAATGTTGAAAAGATACTCGATTTCAAACCATACGAACCACCAAAGGATACCGATCTTGTGATCTCGCTGAACCTGTTAAGCCAGCTTGATGCAATCCCGACTGACTATCTGAAGAAGAGGACAAAGGTTTCAGACCAGGAGATAAGAGTTTTAAAGGAGAGGGTTCAGCAACAGCATCTTGATATGCTGCAAAAAAGAAATTCGTTGCTGATAACTGATTTTTATGAACACCCTGTTAACAGCGTAGATATATCAGAAAGAAGACCTACCATAGCAGTTGATCTCCCTGAAGGAATATCGCGGGAGGAGTGGGATTGGACCTTCGACACACGCAAGAATTACAATCCTGATACTGTTACAATTTTCCGGGTGGCCGGTATAATTTTCCGCGGGTGAAAAATCAATTTGGTTGTTAATAAATCGGCCGAAAACGACCGATCAATTTTTCTATATTTGCGCAAAACCAAAAGGTAATGTCAGGTAATTATTCAGAGGAGAATATCAAGACCCTTGAGTGGAAGGAGCATATACGTCTCAGACCCGGGATGTATATAGGAAAGCTGGGCGATGGATCCTCAGTAGATGATGGCGTTTATGTCTTGCTGAAAGAAGTTATGGATAATGCCATTGATGAGTATATGATGGGTTTTGGAAGGAAGATTGACGTATCCATCAACGGGCGTGAGGTGAAAGTGCGCGATTATGGCCGTGGTATACCATTGGGCAAGGTTCTTGATGTTGCATCCAAGATGAATACCGGAGCCAAATACGATTCAAAAGCATTTAAGAAGTCGGTAGGTCTTAACGGTGTGGGTATAAAGGCAGTAAATGCTCTTTCCTCATCCTTCACAATAAAATCAATAAGAGACGGGCAGTCAAAAGAGATTGAATTTCATGCCGGAGCCGTCTTAAGGGAAGAACCACTTAAACCATCAACAGAAGAGAACGGTACAGAGGTAAGATTCATCCCTGATGATGCAATGTTTGGCAATTTTCACTATATCTCCGAGTATGTGGAGAATCTGCTGAAGAACTACACTTACCTGAATGCCGGCCTTACAATCAACTTCAACGGTAATAAGATAATATCGCGCAACGGACTTGTTGATCTTCTTAATGACAACATGAGCAGGGAAGGGCTTTACCCTATCATTCAGCTTAAGGGTGAAGATATTGAGATTGCCTTTACTCATGGTATGTCATATGGGGAGGATTATTACAGTTTTGTCAACGGACAGAACACCACACAGGGGGGAACACATCTTGCTGCTTTCCGTGAGGCGCTGGTGAAGACGATAAGGGGATTCTACAAAAAAGAGTATGACCCTTCTGATATACGATCATCGATAATTGCTGCAATATCGGTTAAGATCGAAGAGCCAATTTTTGAATCACAGACAAAGACAAAGCTTGGATCCAAGGATATGAGCCCTGATGGCCCTTCGGTACGTAATTACATTATCGATTTTGTAAGCAAGCATCTTGACGATTACCTGCATAAGAATGGTGAGACGGCACGTATTCTCCAGAAGCAGATACAGGAGGCTGAAAAAGAGCGAAAGGCTATCAGTTCAATTCAGAAACTGGCACGTGACAGGGCCAAGAAAGTGAGCCTGCATAACCGTAAGCTGCGCGACTGCCGTATTCATTACAATACCAACGATGAGCGAAGGCTTGAATCAACAATATTCATTACCGAGGGTGACTCGGCAAGCGGATCAATAACAAAATCACGCAATGTTGAGACACAGGCTGTCTTCAGCCTCCGTGGTAAGCCGCTTAACTGCTATGGCCTGACAAAAAAGATTGTATACGAGAACGAGGAGTTCAATCTTTTGCAGGCAGCCCTCGATATTGAGGAGTCAATTGAAAACCTGAGATATAACTATGTTGTAATCTCCACTGATGCCGATGTTGACGGTATGCATATCAGGCTTCTCATGCTTACTTTCTTCCTGCAGTTCTTCCCTGACCTGGTGAGAAAAGGCCATGTGTACATACTACAGACACCTTTATTCAGGGTTCGTAACAAGAAAGAGACCCGCTATTGTTACAGTGAAGAAGAACGTCAGGATGCAATAAAGAAACTGGGGCCAGACCCCGAAATAACGCGTTTTAAGGGTCTTGGTGAGATATCTCCCGATGAGTTTGCTTATTTTATAGGAAAAGATATAAGGCTGGAACCGGTACTGATGAAAAAGACGGACCCATATACCCAGTTCCTTGAGTTTTATATGGGTAAGAACACCCCTGAGAGACAGGATTTTATTATTGAAAACCTGAGAGTGGAGGAGGAGATCCCCGAGGGTGAGACTGTGTGATAGTTTTTGTGATTGGCGATGGACGAAGAAATATTAGATATTGAGCCTGTAGAGGAAGGTAACGGGTCTCAAAAAGAGAAAAAAAACGGCTTCCTTCCGGAAGCTTTACATTCTGTTACGGCATTATCAGGGATGTACCAGGACTGGTTCCTTGATTATGCCTCCTATGTAATACTTGAACGTGCTGTACCTCATATATCTGACGGGCTCAAACCTGTTCAGAGACGTATCCTTTATTCAATGAAAAGGATGGATGACGGCCGTTTTAACAAAGTGGCAAACATCATTGGTCATACCATGCAGTTTCACCCTCATGGTGATGCATCTATCGGCGATGCTCTTGTACAGTTGGGACAGAAGGATCTGCTGGTAGATACACAGGGTAACTGGGGTAACATACTCACCGGTGATGGTGCTGCTGCACCCAGGTATATTGAGGCCCGTTTATCGAAGTTTGCCCTGGAGGTCACCTTCAACAATAAGACCACTGAATGGATGTCATCATACGACGGTCGTAACCGCGAACCGGTGACATTGCCTGTTAAGTTTCCACTGCTTCTTGCCATGGGAGTGGAGGGCATTGCAGTGGGGCTTTCATCAAAGATACTCCCTCATAACTTTAACGAGATAATCGATGCATCAATAAGCTACCTCCAGGGTAAACCGTTTGAGCTGTATCCTGATTTCCCGACGGGAGGAATGGTTGATGTGGCCAGATACAACGACGGAGTAAGAGGAAGCGCTGTAAAGGTAAGAGCCAAGATTGAAAAGGTTGACAAGAAGGGCCTTGTAATCTCTGAAATACCTTTTGGCAGGACAACCTCAGGCCTTATCGATTCAATTATCAAGGCTAATGACAGAGGCAAGATAAAGATCAAAAAGATTGATGATAATACGGCTGCCAATGTAGAGATTGTCATTCAGCTCCAGTCAGGAGTCTCTCCCGATAAGACTATTGATGCGCTATATGCCTTCACCGACTGTGAACTGTCTATCTCTCCAAACTGTTGCGTCGTCACTGACGATGACAGACCTGCATTCCTGGGTGTAAGCGATATACTGAGGTATTCAACCGACCGCACGGTAAAACTTCTTACTGATGAACTTAAGATAAGACTCTCTGAACTGGAAGAGGACTGGCACTTTTCCTCTCTTGAAAAGATTTTCATTGAAAAACGCATCTACAGAGACATTGAAGAGTGTACAACATGGGAAGCTGTTCTAAAGGCCATAGATAAAGGACTCGACCCATACAAAAAAATGTTCCGCAGGGAGATAACCCAGGATGATATAATAAAACTCACCGAGATAAAAATCAAACGTATCTCCAAATACGACTCCTTCAAGGCTGATGAACATATTAAGGGTGTTGAGGACGAAATTGCAGAGGTGAACAATCATCTTAACAATATAGTGGCGTTTGCAATTAATTACTTCAAACAGATAAAGAAGAAGTACGGGCAGAACTTTGTGCGGAGGACAGAAATACGAAACTTTGAAACCATAGAAGCCACTAAAGTTGTTGCCAACAATGCAAAGCTCTATGTTGACCGTGTTGAAGGTTTTGTCGGAACAAGCCTCCGAAAGGATGAGTTTGTTTGCGACTGCTCAGATATTGATGATATAATTGTTATCCGTAAAGACGGCACATACCTGATAACCAAGGTTGCTGACAAACAGTTTGTAGGTAAGGATATTTTACATGTTGGGGTCTTCCTCAGAAACGATACCCGGACTATTTACAATGTTGCCTACCAGGATGGGAAAGAGGGTCCGTGTTATGCGAAACGATGTGCGATAACCGGTCTTACGAGGGATAAGGAATATACGCTTGGCAAAGGCACTCCCGATTCAAAGGTTTTGTATCTGAGTGTCAATCAAAATGGTGAAGCAGAGGTGATCAAAGTGTTTCACAAGCCAAGGGCCCGGTTGAAAAAACTCACCTTTGAGTTTGACTTTGGAGAATTGGCTATCAAGGGACGCTCATCAATGGGTAACATCCTTACAAAGTTTGCTGTGCACAAGATCACTCTTAAGGAAAAAGGATTATCCACCCTTGGAGGCAGAAAATTGTGGTTTGATGAAGCAGTGCTCAGACTCAATGTCGACATGAGAGGCAAGTATCTTGGCGAGTTTGGCCCGGATGATAAGCTGCTTGTGGTGACCAAAGGAGGCTACTTCAGAACTTCAGCCACTGATCTTTCGCTACACTTTGAAGAGGACCTGCTTTTAATTGAAAAATTCAGCCCGTTAAGGGTATTCTCTGCGATCTACTGGGATAATGAACAGGGATTTTACTATGTCAAGCGTTTTGCCTTCGAGGAGTCTGAGAAACTGCAGTGCTTTATTACTGAAGATGAAGGATCAAAGCTGAAGAGCATAACTGAATTTGAATACCCCCGCTTTGAGATTAAATTCGGGGGCAAACATGAAGGCAGAAGCAACGAGATAATTGAGGTTGCAGAGTTTATTGGGGTGAAGAGCTTCAGGGCTAAAGGCAAGAGACTATCCACTTATCATGTTTCTAATGTTACTGAGATAGAGCCAATTGTTAAGAGTGAAATTACCCCTGTTGCTGAACCCGAGCAGGCAGACGATCTGCCGCCATTGCCGCCAATACAGGCACCAGGTGAAGATCCTACCCAAATGACACTGGAACTCTGAAAGAAAAATGAATGTATACCTCATAGGAGCTATGGGCAGCGGTAAAAGTACCGTTGGCAGAAAACTGGCGGCGAAGCTAGGGTGGATATTCCGCGACACAGACAGCATGATTGAAGAGGCAGAAGGTATGTCGGTGGCTAACCTCTTCATCAATTTTGGAGAGGAGGCATTCAGACGAATGGAATCGTCCGTGATAAATGAACTTGCAAAGGAGACCGATTTGGTGGTCTCGTGCGGAGGCGGCACACCCTGCTTTCATGACAATATGGATATAATGAAAAACAGCGGGGTGGTGGTTTACCTCAAGATGTCACCTGAAGCGTTACTTCAACGCGTTGAACCCGGAAAAGATACAAGACCACTGATAAGAAGCCTCGAGGGACCGGAATTGTTAGAAAAAATAACTTCATTGTTGAAAGAAAGAGAGGAATTGTTCGAAAAAGCACACATAACTATAAGTGGATTAAGTGTAAATTTAAGCGGACTAATTGAGGAGATAGACTCATTTTTAAATAAAAAGGATAGCTTTTCTTCCTTCGGAAAAGAATAAAAATTTCTGTGGGGAGTGCTTTATGAAAACCGGAGACATGAGAAAGGAGGCGTCAAGAAATAAATTATTAAGAGCACTTTACTTTAGCTTTGCCTTTCACATTATCAACTGTACCATCATTGGAGTTACTCTCTATGATATCATTAAAAGAAGTAACGGTTATTACAGTTATCTGTGGTTTTATCTGTCAATCTCAACGCTCCTGCTCCTGTTCCTTCTCTATTGGTTCAACCAGAAAGTAAAGAGCTTTGTTCTTAAAAATTATGGTCTTTTTGGCGTGCTCTCAATAGCCCCCCTGGCACTCTTTGTTTTTTCTCTCCCGGCAACAATTTATTTTATTGAGGGAGGCCCATGGATCACAGTCTCTGACTGGTCTCTCCTTATTATTGCTACCATCTCTGCAATAGGTTACTTTTCATCATTTGTTGTTTTTACACTTTCCGGAGACCAGATTCTTATAAAGGCTGTTAACCTGAAATCAAGTGAAGCAGTTAAAACCTTGCTGGGGATGGGATCTACTTTTCTGTTGATTTTTCTTCTTCTCCTGCTCTCAAAGTTTTTACGGGCCAGGTTCAATGTAACGCAAAGCTATTTCTACATTCTCCTTCCTTTTATGGCTTTATTGATAGAGATCTTCGCCAGGGCAGAGGTAAAGAGACTTCATTATCATATCGAGACAAAAATATCTGATTATATTCCTTCTGACGGTGACAGCTCTGATTCCAATGATGAACAACATTACAGGGAATCGAGTCAGATTTACAACACACTATTATTCAAGAAGCACTATCCTTATTTTATTGACGGTAATACCGATTATCTCAGGTACAAAGCAGATGATGTCTTTGCACAGATTGTTATCAGCCAGGCTGCCAGGCGATTTGATCTGGCGCTGATTCCGGCACTGAATATCATCTCCGATGGCCCTTCATTCAATGAGTCAGTACGTCATGAGGCTGCCGGTGTGATTTACAATATTGAAAGGTATTACTCCAACCCTGGCAAGTATGTTGATATGATTGTCCAGGAGGGAGTCTCTGAAAAGGCTGCAGCCGCGCGCAAGATACTTATAAGTCAAAGAGTGCCTCACACGTCGGAAGTAATAAGGCTATTGCGTGAATCCAGTGCAGAGCTTAGATGCATTGGTCTTTCGGCGGTGGGTAAGTTCAGGATGATGGATCTTTTACCAGAAGTGGTAAAGGCATTGGCATCCCCTGATACTGAGAAAGAAGCATTTTACCTTCTCAATTTCTTCGGAGCTGCGATAATAAAGGATGTATCGGGCAGTTTTATTTCCACCATGGATAATGAGAGTGTCAGTCTTCTTAAGATAAGACTCCTGACATCTTTATGTACAGCTGATCAGGCTAACTCTCTTGCCGACTCAATATGGGATGGCGCTGTAAGGATGAAAGGCATTGGAGTGAAGTATCTTAAGAAGGCGAATTTCAACCCGGGAATAGAATCAAAAGACAAGTATACCAGCGACCTCCTTGACATTCTCGCTAACATTACCAGGATTATTTCACTGGAGTATGCTGCCAGGCAAAGAAAATGTTTCGGACTCTCTTCGGCATTGCATAACCAATTGATGATAAATGTATCATTTGCATTTGACCTGCTGTCCTTTATTGTCGGGGAAAAACCATCACAGTTCCTTAAAGATCATATCAGGACGGGATCGTGGATAGACAGGAAATATGCCACCGAAGTGGTAAATATTGCCATCGAGGAGCCGATCAGGGGACCCGTTCTTTCCCTTATTGAGGACAATCAACCGGAAAAAACACTAAAGAAACTTAAGTTCTACTTCCCTTATAAGCAACCAACAGATTCATCTATTGTCTCACTGATACTTAATTCTGATCAGAATATTGCAGGTACCTGGGTAAAAGCCTGTGCATTGAGGAAAGTCTCAGAAGGGAGGCTGGAGGCCGATACTGATCTGCTTATTTCATACCTCTTCAGCTCTCACCAGATACTGCAGGAAGAGGCAATAAGGGCAATAAGGGAGATGAACCCTGAATTGTTCAGCAGGGTTGAGCACCGGCTGCCGCAACAGACGGTCCAATTGATGAAGGGAATAGTAAACAATAAGATTGGCGATGTGGCCCTGGTATATGACAAGACAAGGTTTCTTGCCCTCTGTTTTGGAAAGATACCGGAAGAACGTCTGTTTAACCTGGCAAAAAAAGTACGCTTTACAGAGTCAAACGATTCACAGTATCTTCCCGGAGTAATCACATGGATCATTCCGACGGGAAATGGGAGAAGCGGCATTTATACACTGGGTCTTGGAGATATAACTGATTTCGTCTTCCATAATCCTGAGTATATCGATCTGATGATAGGGGATATTGAAAAAGCAATAAGTGATAATGTGGAGAATAAAAGAAGAAGAATATGAATGAGCGAGCCTGGACATCACTGACAAATCCTTTTCCGGGACTCAGAGCCTTCAGCCCCGGAGATTCGCACCTGTTTTTTGGTCGCAATCTTAGTAGTGATGAGGTTATTAACAGGCTTATGCAAAACAGGCTTGTCTCTGTAATAGGAGCTTCAGGGTCAGGTAAGTCTTCTCTTGTTTTCTCCGGTGTTATACCCAGGTTGCTTGCCTCCAATGCTGAAGGAAAGAGATCATGGTCGTATCTTGTTCTCAGACCAAATTACAATCCAATTGAGTCGCTGGCATCTGAACTTTCTTCATTATCTGCTGCTGCCGGCTTTGCCTATGTCTCACCGCAGGCTGCCCTGAACGCTCTTCAGTCAAATAAAGACGGCCTTGCCGAAATGGTGAGCAGGATAAGAAAGAATCTCAGACAACAGGTGGTTCTTGTTATTGACCAGTTTGAAGATCTCTTCAGATTTAATAATGATACTTCACACCCGGCAACAACAGATAATATCTCAGACTTCATAAATCTTATTATTGAGGCTGCGAAGCAGGAGGACACAGGCCTGTATGTCATCCTCACCATGCAGTCTGATTACATATCAGAGTGTGCCCGTCACGAAGGACTTATAGCCCTGATGAATACAGGCAGCTATCTCATCCCGCAGATAAAAGGTGAAGCCTATGCCGAGTTAATTGAGGAGCCATTAAAGCATACCGGCACCCCCATTGACAACAAGCTTGTAAAAACCATTATACTTGAGGCTGGCAATAAGACGGGCCAGTTGCCAATTATCCAGCATATGCTGATGCGACTTTGGGACCAGTGGGCTAAATGTGGCGACTCAACACGGTCAATTGGCCTTGCCGATTATGATGCAATTGGAAGGCTTGAAGGCGCAATCTCCAGTCATGCCGGAAAGGTTTATGCTGCTCTCAGCCCCAGGCACCAGGATGTTTGTGAAAGACTGTTCAGAAGCATTACATATTGCGGCCCGGACAAAAAGGGGCAACGCAAACCTGAAAAACTCTCAACAATACATGAGATAACCGGCTATTCAATAGAAGATCTCACATATGTCATAGAGCAATATCGTTCTCCAGACTACTCATTCCTTACTCCTCCGGTAGGTATTCCTTTAACACCTGACACGGTCATCGATGTGACTCATGAGAGTATTATAACCTCGTGGGATCTTTTGAGAAAGTGGGTTGAAGATGAAGAGGAGTCTCAGAAACTGTACCTTCGCCTTTCAGCCTCCGCCAGCAGGCATCAGGAGGGGAAGGCTCCTTTATGGGTACCACCTGAACTTACGCTGGCGTTGAAATGGCGTAACACAGTTAAGCCAACTGTTACATGGGCCGAGAAAATAGATCCGGCATATGAGCGTACCATGCTCTTCCTCAAGGCGTCAGAGATTGAGTTCATAGAGTCGGAGGAGACCAAGATTTACGAACTGCACAAAAAGACAAGATGGGCAAGAAGAGCCGGTATTCTTTTTGCACTTACAACTTTGATAAGCATTACCCTTGTAGGCAACTACCTCTCTGAAAAAGCAAAAGCACTTAGAGGAGAGGCACTGGCTATGGAACAGAAGAACAGGGTCCTTGAGATAAACAGGCACCTCTCTGACAGCCTCACGGTAACAGTTAAGAGTAAACAGGAGATAGAAGCCGATGCTATTGCGGCAAAAAGCAAGGCATTGCTTGCACAACAAGAGGCTCAGGTAGCCGGCCGCACAGCCGGCATAGCTGTGAAAGCCATGAAAGAAGCCGAAGTAAAAGCAGGGGAAGCATCAAGAAAAAGAATGATATCCGTTGGCAAGTCGCTTGCTGTGAGGTCGGTTAACTTCCAGGATAACATTGAGCTACAATCGCTGCTTGCTTATCAGGGCTACCTCTTCAACAGCCGCTTTGGGGGGTATGCCAATGACGCTGATATCTTCAGCGCCTTCTATGCAATAAGTAAAAAGACAGGAAACAGATTCTATTCGGTAAATGAAACAGGTAACAGAAACCTTGTTTCTATGGCAATGTCACCTGATGGGAAATTTATGTTTGCGTCAGATAAGAATGGAAATGTATTCCAATGGAATGGCACCAGGCCAGACATGAAAGGAAAGACTATACTCTCGGGCAGCAGAGTAGTCTCATCTCTTGCCGTAAGTCCGGATGGCACCTGGCTGGCATGCGGTACTGATAAATCACGCATCATCATGCTTCCGCTGACTGACGGAGTAAAATCTTACGAGCTTGCCGGAGATAATGATGCAATCTTCAACTCACTGGCTTATTCACACGATGGCAAGATACTTTATGCTTCAACCCATGAAGGACAGATATCCGAATGGCACTTTGCAGAGCGTATGGAAAAATCATACAGGCTGTCGGATCTGCGAATTAAGTCAATAGACATTTCTCCGGATAATAAGATGCTGGCAGCCCTTTCTTCAGATGGCAAAGCAGTTATTGTTCCTACTGACTTTTCTTCACAACCCAGAATCATTGGGACAGGCGAGGATCGTATCACGGCTTTGGGATTTGTTCCATGGAACAACAGAATTCTGTTAGGTCATGAGGCCGGATTAATTGAGATATGGGACTTTAATCAATCAAGGGCAGTGGATATTGTAGAGGCTCATAAAGGCGCGGTT